>Ga0325404_1006782_pt1 | contig 11998 bp, 5 predicted proteins | sample PopdelMetagenome_18_FD_205664 | JGI IMG/M metagenome (GOLD analysis project Ga0325404, IMG submission 205664) | Populus deltoides microbial communities from Bellville, Georgia, United States - Xylem-Control-R1 | ecosystem: Host-associated > Plants > Phyllosphere > Stem > Wood/Secondary xylem... | reverse complement strand
GTGATATATAAAGAGTTTATTTAGAAAATTAATATTCTCTTTATCCCATAACTATTTGTTTTATTCCTCCAAAAATATATAAGAAAATAATTGAGGGTTGTCGTGGGGGCGACGTCGTCTGGCGACGGCGGAGGCTCATATTGTGCCTCATGGTGTGAGGTGTTGTATGTTGGGAAGGGTTTTTGAATTTAATCATAGAATTATGATTAATGTTTAGGAGTCGTCACCTAGTATTATGGTCACTAGGAACCTATGGTCTGCGAGAGTCTGGGTAAGGGGCTGATTGTGCAAGGGGAAGACGCATCACCCCCAGTGCACCTTACCTAAGGTAAGCTGCATTGTTATTTGATTGTTTTTTTTCTAAGTCGGGTTTCTATTCGTTAGTCTTTTCTAAGGCTCAAGACAGATCTCTCTTCATGAGAGAGTCTCTACCTTATTGGGTTAAATCCTAGCCGTTCTAAAGTCTAAATTTTAGCATCGCATTTCTACCTTATATCTTTAATACCTGAGGGTGTACTTTATCGTGTAATTTTACACCCCACAAATATTAAAGTCTACATCTGCATCCTTAAAAAAAAGGTTGAAAAAGATTTTTGACATGTTAGCCAAATCCTAAAGGATAATCATAAACTGGTTACGATATCCATTTTTGGATTTTTAAACATGAAAAGGATGCATTTTTTTTTGAAAAATATGCTTGAAACAATTTTAGGATTTGACCGTATGCAACAAAATATTTTTTTCTTTTTGAAAATGCTTTGAATTTTTTTTAAAAAAAATATTTCGAAGAAAACCGGGTATTTTAATACCAGATTTGTATTTTACAGTGTAAATATACAACCCGATATTATGCAAAATTGGTAGAAAAATATTTGAGAAAATCACAATTTTTTTCAAAGGATATTAGAATTTTTCTTTTTTTTTAATTATTATTTTAGATAACATTATATATATATATATATTAATTAATATTATTTAAACATGTGGGCTGGGCCAAGCACAGGCCCAGAAACAGGTGTGCTGGCATCGACCCAAAATAGTTGGGTCGAACTCGGTCTAACATATTGTTTTTTAATTTGGGGACGGGCTGGACTCGGCCCAACCAACTAGGTCAGGCTAGGACAGGTCCAGCCCAAAGCAACTTAGTCACTGGCAGCCCAGTGACTAAGTTGCATGAGATAGTGCAACGTGAATTATAATTCACGTTGCACTGTTCTCATGCAGCAGTAGTAGAGAGGGAAAAGAATAAGAAGAGAGGAGGGAGGCTTACCTGGCGTTGAGGGAACTAGTGGCCTGACTGGTGGCGCACGGTGTGGCTGCGGTGGTGAGGCTGGTGGTTGGCTCTAGTCGTCGCTGGAAGAAGAAGAAGAAACAGAGGCCTGCGAAGGAGAAGGGAAGCTCGTGGTTGGAGCTGTTGGAGTGGCTAAGGAGAGAGCTGCTACCCTAGCTGCCTTTGGGAAGGAAAAGAGCTTCAATACAAGGTGGTGGTCGTTGCTTCTGCTGTTGCCGTTGCTGCCGGGGTCACAGTGGTAGAGAAGACGATTTTTACAGAGGAGAGAGAGAGAAGTGGTGCAACCACCACGTGAGATGGTTTGATGTCTACTGGAGGTGGGGATGATGGTGAGAAGAAGTGGTGGTTGAAGGCCACGGTGGAGAGAGAAAGGAGAGAAATGATCGGTTGTAGGAAAAATGAGCAGGGAAGGCTGGTTTTCGGCCAACTTTGAGCTTGATTTTCTTCTCCCTCAGGTCATCAACGGAGCCTCTATTTATAGGCGGTGGAAGAGGGTAATCTCGTCTACACAGGGGTAAAATTTCAGCCCTTGATTTGGTTGGTAAGGATCCCAGCCGTTGGTTTAAAGTAGCCTCCCTGAGTTGTCAAATCTGCAGGAAAAGGCTGCCTGAGTTGACCTCTTCACGCCGTCGCCGGCGTCGCCGTGCTGACATTCATCCTGAACCGTTCACATGGGGTTGTAGAAAAACTGCAGGGGATCCTCTACGTGCAAGGTTTGTTCGATTTGATGGAGGAAATAAGCATTTAATGCACCTGCAAAGTAGGCTCCCACGCTGTTTCTTTTGGGTAAAACGGGGTAGACAATGAACAGTGACCAGACTACGCGTCGTCTGGTCCCTCTTTTTTTATGCAAAACGGCACCGTTTTGGACTAAATTAGGGATTTTTACTGAATTTCAATTTAGTCCTCTAGCTTTCAATTTCTTTCAATTAGACCCCTAATTGATCATAAACTTTTGATTTAATGCAATTAGGCCCTTGCGAAACTTCAATGTCAACCCTGTATTTACGTGCCTTTTGCAATATGGCCCTTGGTCTCAAATTTTGTCAATTTAACCCCTAATTGACCATCAAACTGTCAATTTCTTCAATTTCACCCCCGGTTTTGTAGATTGGTACTTGGCTGTCCATTGCTTCAATTTAGCCCCTAATTGACCCCAAAACTTCAATTTTCTTGCAAATTGGCCCCTAATTTCAAAAAGGGATTTTTATGAAAGAAAAATTATTCAAGCTCAAAAAGGGATCGCAAGGGATGTATTTATTTCAGAACGTGAAAGGAATAACAAAGATGGCCTTTCCTCATTTCAAGTGCAAGCAGCTATGATCAATAAACTTTGACCTCATCTAGTATGATGGTTTAGTCTTTGCAAAGATGCATTTCATGAGTCATGAGCAACAAGTTCACTACATACCATTATTCATATATTTAAAAACACATTATTCAAGAGTCATGGGGTAAGGGTATTTATTCATTTCTTTTTCTTTTTCTTTTTAGAGTTTGGTCACCTCTATGAAGGAGTTGCTTGATTCACTTGTCATTCTACAAGTAGAATGTCAAAAATATCGTTTTTGAATAAACATCAAATTATTTTTGAAATCAAAATGCCAGATCAATTTTTTTTTCAAAACTCCAATAGGGAACTGATTTTGGTAAAAGAGATGAATTACGTCTATGAGATCGCGCAAGGCTTCAAAGATGTGTTTGTGAGTCTTTATAAGAAAACTCTCTCAGAAAAATGAATAATGCTTGGTCGTAAACACGATTGAATGATGAACTCATTATTTTCATTGAAACTTTGGAAAAGAAGTTCAACAACAAAGAACTTATGATAACATCTTAGGCTATGAATACTGACATGATAGCATATAAAGGGGCTAAACATTTAACAATCATTGATTGGAATTTCTAGAATCATTCATTCTCCTTGACAAGGCCATCTCTTCAACAGTCAATAATATCACCATAGCTTTATCTTCGAGATAGTTGATTTCTAGGAATTGGTGTGAAGCAATTAGCTATAGAAACGATAAGTGTCTTGGCAACCACCTTCAGTGAAACCGTTCTTCTCAGTTAGTTTAGCAATCTTACCTAACCCAATGGCTTGTTCAATCCTCTCAGCTATAACAACCAGGTTAGTGAAATGTTGTGCAGAGCTTCTAACAAAGTATTCAAAGTACGGAGCTTTAAAGCTGTTGGAAAATAAACTGATCATCTCTTTTTCCAACATAGGAGGGTTAACTTGTGCAGCTACCTCCCTCCATCTTCGAGCGTATTCCCTTATGGACTCCTTATTGTCCTTCTCCATAGTTTGCAAGTTTAACCGATCAGGGCCCACATCTATATTGAACTTATATTGCATCATGAAGGCATCAACTAAATCCTTCCATTTTTTAACCTTGGTATTGACCAACCGCATATACCAAGTGAGGGCAACATCACTCAAGCTGTCTTGAAAGAAATGAATCAGCAGTTTCTCATCATCAACCACCTCAGCCATTTTGTTGCAGTATGCTTTAAGATGAGTTATAGGGCATTGAGTTCCCGTATATTTAACAAATTCTGGCACTCTAAAATTTTTGGGAATGACAATGTTGGGCCCTAAACACATCTCAACAGCCTTTATAGGATCATATAGGCGAATTCCCTCAAATGCCCTCATCCTTTGCTCTAGGGCAATGAATTTGTTCAGATGATCTTCTTTTACCATCTTGCCTTTTTGAGATTCCTTCTCGTTTGCCCCCAAATTCTGTGAAGTGAAGGGATTTACAAGCATAGGTTCAGGATGAGCTATATGTGTTGCTTTTCTGGATTTGTCTCTCAAGGCATGCTCGAGTAGACCAGTAAGCCTTGTGACTTCTTCCTTAAGATTGTCCACCTCTTTTTGATGTTGGGCTTCCAACTGGGCTTTTTCTTCGTTTTCCATTTGTCTTTTTTCTCAAATGATTATTATATGTAGGTTTTAATGGGGAACCTATATTTCAACCTGTAAATGTAAATCATGCAATTTATGCAAAAATATTGATTCAATTAAAAATGCGTATGAAATGCGGGCACGCCCTTCACGAGATGACAACCTAATAGGAAGATCCTAATTGTTGAGTGCATCAAGGGGTTGGTCATTATCTAGTTTCAAATGGGTCTCTCGCATGCTCAGTGATCGTCCTTGAAAAGGTTGATATGAGGCTTACAAGTAGTGTGAAGATAAAGACTCTGAGTAATATCAGTTTGGCATATCAACCACTTTCAAGTAAACAATCAAGCGAGAGTTGGATGGTTTCACGAGTCTTACCCAGGCTAAAGCCATTGGGGTACCGTTACTCCCCCACTTATCCTAGGTTGTAAGGTGTGTGCTTTTAACGTGATGCATGTCAATATAAACAAGGATGCATGCTAAAGCAGTAAAATGTAGGAAAAAAAAAAAAAAATAAACACAACGTAACAAACATTATAGCAATTGACAAACAAAAGGCAAAGCTTAGTCCATTAGTCCCCAGTGGAGTCGCCATTCTGTCGCACTCGACATCGCGGCGACCTTAAAAAATTTATATAATCTTTTGAAAGAACGGATTTCTGGCATCCTGTTCTTTAATGGGGATATTCTTTGTTTAAGGAGTCGCCACCTAGTATTACGATTACTAGGAACCCTAACTGGTTAACAGAGATTCTATGGTCCGAGACTGGTTACGTAAAAGGGAAGATATTATCACCCCTTAAATGTCCTGCCTAAGGCAGGCTGCATTGCTGATATTTGTCATTAATTGCTAACATTTTTGTTGGTTTATACTATGATTGTTTGCGTGTAATATTCCTGACTCTAGCGCCAGTGAATATTCAGCTACAGGTATTTCCAACTCTGGCGTTGGTAAATATTACGTAGGTATCAAAATAAATAAATTTAAATCATCATTTTTATTATATTCCTGACTCTGGCGTCAGTGAATAAACAAATCAAATAAATTTATATTTTTTACGCATACACATTTTTTATGTAACTAAATAAAAGTAAAATACAATAAAATAAAATAAATTTACATCAGTATCTTTATTCCTGACTCTGGCGTCAGTGAATAAACCAATAAATTTATTTTATTTTATTTTATTTTTGCATGCATATTTTTTATTTTTATGTAATTTAAATAAAATACAATGAAATAAATTTGAAACAATATTTTTATTCTGACTCTTGCATCAATGAATAAAAACAATAAATTCATATTTATTTTTTTATATATACATACACACATCTTTGTTTTTTTGTTTTTTTACTTTTTATTTTTCTATATTTTTAGGGCTGGGCCCAGCTCAGCCCATATGGGCTGGGCCCAGCCAGCCCAGCCTGGCCACTGGCCCAAGCCAGTGGCCCGGCTGGGCAAAGCAAGCAAGAAGCACGTGTGGAGTGGCTCCACGCGTGCATGCATAGTGCGAAGGTAATTAATTTACCTTCGCACTGTGCAACATTACATTCAAAATGAATTTACAAAAAATCGAAAGCAAAAAATGGCTTATCTGTTCTCTGGAGACGGTGGGGATAATGACAGTGTAGTGGTGCCTCTCGTCTGCCTACGGCCTTTCCCTCTGCTTCTTTTTGCTTCTGTGCCTGTATGCTTTATTCTTTCAACTGCTCCTGAGATGATGATGAAGGTGCCGGCTTTCTGTTACTGGTTTGGGTGTTTTTTTTTTGTGAAGGGATGTCTGCAAAGACGAAGGCTATGGTGATGACAATTCTCTATGTATACTGGATTTCTTTCCTCTCATTCTCTCTGTGTATTATTTCTTTGCTCTGTTTTCTCTGCTTTTTTTCTCTGTTTTTTTGGGTTAATTTTTCGGTCTTTGCTCTATTTTTGGGTTAATTTTTTTCGGCCCTTTCCTCCGTATTTTTTTTTTGGTTGTGTTTTGTGTGCTCTGTTTTTCTGGGTTGATTGCTCTTCTTCTCTCTTCCCATTTACCTCTGTCAATTGTTGGGTATTTATAGGGACCAATCTTCCTCTCCCTCAGCCTCACGTCTCTCCTCCTGATAAGCACGGCTGAAGGAGACGGTTTCTATTAGGACTCGAACGTGAAGTGTAATCCTTATCTCGCCGGATTGTGATTATCATGAAGATAAATACTGCTTTTCTGTGTTTTGAAAGGACTAGGATGCTGGTGTTTCACACTTTCGTTTCCTTCTTTGCAGGCGGGCGTTCGGTGCTTTGAAGATGAAGATGACGGACAACACCTGATTGAAACGGTGCTGTTTTGGGGCTGAGAATGGTTATTTCCAATCTGGTCCTTGAAGTTTCTAAATCCTTGCATTCAACCCCTGGTCTTTTAATTTTCAAGATTTACCCTCCTTAAAATTAATTTAAAAATAAGTTGGTCAAAATTAGGTTACAACAAAAATAAAAATTAATAAATAATAAATAATAAAAAAATGAATGAATAAAAAAAATAATTTGAGAATTAGGTTAAGACAACACAAAATGAAAGTTTGAGGACTAATAAGGATAAAATTATAAAAATTAGAAGAATTAATAAGTTTGGAGACTTAATTAAACTTTGATTTAATTAATTAATGCTATTAAGGGCTTAATTGAAGAAATACCAAAGTTTGGAGTTGATTTGGGTTAAAATTGTAAGAAATTAAAGTCCAAGGACCAAAGTGAATAGGCGGTGGTACTATAGGGAGTGAAGTTTAATTAATTTTTTCAATGGTAGTTCTGAAAGAATTAAAAGTTGAAGAGTCAATTAAAGACTGAATTGATTAAATTGAAAACCAAGGACTGTTTTATAAATGGCACCGAAATCCAGGGGTTCACTTGCAACTGATCCAGGGGAAAAATTAAAAGAAAAAAAAATATTTTTCATGAATAGGGACCCAATTGTTAAATGTCAGAAGTTCAGGGGCCAAATTAAAAATGAATATTTTAGTTGAAATGGTGTCGTTCCGAATACCACTGTTCATCGCCTTCATCCCACTAATTCAGCGGAAAACGCAGCAGATCATGGTAACGTCTCTCTCCCCCACGATGCATGCCGTTACCAATGCATGAACGCACGGCATTCTCTGGCTTTATAAAAGCAAGAGAAAGGCCATGACACAGGGGAGAGCAAAACGACAGGGACGAGGAGAGAATACCATAGGACGAACAAAAACAAGAACAGGAGGACTAGGGACAGGCACAGGACGAACAGGAGAAACGAACAAAAAACCAAGGAAAAACAGAGACAACAGGGGTGACAAAACGAAAGACACAGACAGAACGAAAAGAGAACAGCACAGGGAACGCAAACAGAGGACACGGAAAAAAAGGCAAACAGAGAGAAAACCAGAAGAAAAGGAAGAACCACAGAGAGAATAAAACACATACACACACGAAGAAACAAACCTGGAAAAAAAGTGAAAAAACAGAGAGAACGAACACGAGAGGAAGACAGAGACGAGCAGAAGGAAAGAACATAAACAGACGAAAACACATAGATCAGCCAGCACGCCTTCGTCATTATCTTCGTCCCTTCGTTTCCGTCTCCAGCAAGTTCTGCTCGTCTCTGTGCATGCAAAATTTAGATTGCTGTTCTAATTGATTTTTAAAGTTTTTTTTTATTTTTAAATATATTAAAATAATATTTTTTTAAAAAAAATATTTTTAATATTATCACATCAAAATAATCTAAAAACACTAAAAATTTATTAATTTTAAATAAAATAAATATATTTTTTTAAAATAAAGAGAACACGGTTTGTACCACGTTCCCAACACTTCCTTAATTGACATCTTACTGTTCATGTGAATTTTAATTCACTGGTAATTGCATATGCGCGTGTGAAGTAGTTCACGCGTGTCTCCTGTTTGCAGTCAGCCGGGTCATTGGCTTGGGCCAAGGACCGAGCTGGGCCAACTAGGTCCAGCCCAGATCATATGGGTTGGGTCAGGCCGAGCCTAAAAAAAGAGAAAAAGCTGAGGCCGAACCTCAAGCCCATTTGGCACAATCTGTTTTGGGTTAAGAGTGTGTTTGGCAAAACACTCTCTTATATCTTATCCCTTTTATTCCATCCCTTTTTATTTTGATATCTAGTTAAACAAGCCTTTCTAGATATCAAAAAATTCCAAGAAAATTCATGGAGCTTTTTGAATTTATTTATAGGTCCCTTGTATTTTTTTAGGTATTTCACTGTATATTTGATCTGTGAATTTTTACTATGAAATGCAAATCCGGTATACGATATATTTTTTTCTTTTAAAAAAATATGTATGCATTGATTTAAATTCATTTTACTGGTTTATTCACTAACAACAGAGTCAGGAATACCATATGTCTTTTTTGCTACGTAATATTTATCAACGCTAGAATTGGAAGTATTCATAGTCGAATATTCATTGAAGCTAGAGTCAGGAATATTATAAGTAGATCAATGGTAGCATAATACAACAAACCCTTAGCAATTTAAGACAAAACCAATAATGCAGTCAATTTCAGGTAAGACGCTTAATAGGTGATAATATCTTTGTTTTTGCGTAACTAGTCTTGTACCATAGAATCTCTGTTAACCAGCTAGAGTTTCTAGTGATCATAATATTAGGTGGCGACTCCTTGAACATGACCTTTCTCATCTAAGAACAAGATACCAAAAATCTATTCTTTTATAAAAAAAAATTTATTTTTTAAAGATCGTTGCGATATCGGGTGTGACAGAATGAAGACACCATTAAGGATTTTTAGGACTAAGCTTCACTTTTTATCTTATTATTACTATCTTGTTTGTTATGCATGTTTACTACTTTAAAAATAAAATATAAAAATACATCGTGTGTTTTAATATTTATTAATTAAATTCAAATTTAATACTATAATTAAATTCAATTACAATAAAATTAGTTTCAAACAACCTGTAAATAAAACCATTAAATTCTACAACAAATAATCATTAAGTGATGTTGAAAAAAAACACACACAACAAATTAACTTATACCGTACAAATCATGAACTTGCGAATTAGAAATCATAAAAGAACTTCTTGAAAAGTTTCATGTGATTGCTTTCTAAGCAGGTAAATATCATTAAGCTCCCATCATTATTTGGGCATCGAGCAATGTATGCCATGCCCTCGAAGCCAACAATTGCTGGCCCCATAAAATAAGGTCGACCCCAACCAAAATCAGCATCATATATCGGCATTGTCATCCTGTCATAACCAATTTTTGAACAAATAATAAAAAAATTAAATATAGTTGCCAATGGGGTTAAGACAACAAAATTTGAAGTTTGAGGATGTAATTTGAGAGTTAATTGATCAATTTTGAAAGAATTGAAAGTTAAAGATTTAATTAAGGGCTAAATTGAACAATCCAGGAATTAAGGACTGTTTTGTAAACAGTGTTATAATTTAAGGATTTAATTGAAATTAATCCAAAGGGACAAAATTAAATGGAATTTTTAATTTCTAGAGGTCCAATTGCCGAATTTCCAAAGTTCAGGGATCAAAATAAAAATGTCCATTGCTGCTTGAAACGTCGTCGTTGTTGGTGAAATCCATTGCTGCCGAAACGTCGCTGCTGCGGGTAGAACAGTCATGTTCGTCTTCTCCATCCCGATTCAACAGGCTGAAAATCTGCAATGGATTCGATCCAATCGAGGACCACGTCTCTCGCCCACGATCTCGTTCGTGGAAGATAACAGTCCTGCAAAGGCAGGACTGATGAGAGGCAATCGGCTGGGAAGTTTATAAAAGGAAGAAGAACACCTAAAGAAGGGGGAGGAAGCAGAGAAATAATACGCAGTAAGAAAAGGAGGGAGAAACCCAGAAATAAAGCAATTCACAGCACCCGACAGCAACAAAAAACCCAGAAAAACAGAGCAATTGACCCAAAGAAAAACAGAGCAAAGAAAACAGAACAAAAAAGAAAATACAGAGAAGAACAGAAACATCAGCCCAGGTTTCGTCCCTGAAACAATTGATCATCGAATCATCGGTTATTGACAGAAAGCAGTCAAACCCACACCGGCGTTGCAGCTTCCTTCACCATCGCCAGAAACGGAAAGCAGTCGAACCCACACCGGCGTTGCAGCTTCCTTCACCATCGCCAGAAACGGAGCGCAGTTGAACCTCACCAGCGTTGCAGCCTTCAGTACAATCTCCAGAAACAGGTGCGCCCGTTTCCCTTTGTTTTTGTTCCTGTGTTCAAATTGCATTTGAACAGTGCGAAGGTAATTTAATTACCTTCGCACTGTTGATGCACGCGTGAAAGTGCTTCACGCGTGCATCAGCTGTTTGCCCAGCCGGTCACTGGCTTGGGCCAGTAACCGGGCCGGGTTGGCTGGGCCTAGCCCAGCCCCCTGTGGGGCTGCGCTGAGCCCAGCCACCAATATATATGCTGGGCTGGATTTAGCCCAGCCCAGCCCAAAAATGTAAATTAAAAAAAAATAAAAAGATAAAAAATAAAAAAATAAAAAAGATGTGTATGTACAAATAAAAATAAAAATATGAATTTATTGTTTTTATTCATTGACGCCAGAGTCAGAATAAAACTATTGATTCAAATTTATTTCATTGTATTTTATTTAAATTACAAAAAAATATGCATGCAAAAATAAAATAAAATAAAGTAAATTTATTGGTTTATTCACTGACGCCAGAGTCAGGAATAAAGATACTAATGTAAATTTATTTTATTTTATTTTATTTTATTTTATTTTATTTAGCTACATAAAAATAAAAATAATGCGATTGCGTAAAAAAATAAATTGATTTTATTTGTTTATTCCTGACTATGTCATTGTATTTTATTCAAATTACGTAAAAAACATGCATGCAAAAATAAAGTAAAATAAAGTAAATTTATTGGTTTATTCACTGACGCCAGAGTCAGGAATAAAAATACTAATGTAAATTTATTTTGTTTTGTTTTGTTTTGTTTTATTTTTTTTAGCTACATAAAAATAAAAATAATGCGATTGCGTAAAAAAAATAAATTGGTTTTAATTGTTTATTCACTGACGCCAGAGTCAGGAATAAAAAAATGATGATTCAAATTTATTCATTTTCATACCTACATAATATTTACCAACGCCAAAGTTGGAAATATCCGTACTTGAATATTCACTGGCGCTAGAGCTAGGAATATTACACACAAAACAAAAAAATCATAGTATAAACAAAAAAAATGTTAGCAATTAATGACTAAGATTAGCAATGCAGCCTGCCTTAGGTAAGACGTTTAAGGGGTGATAATATCTTCCCTTTTATGTAACCAGTCTCGGACCATAGAATCTCTGTTAACCAGTTAGGGTTCCTAGTAACCGTAATAATAGGTGGCGACTCCTTAAACAAAGAATATCCCCATTAAAGAATAGGATACCAGAAATCTGTTCTTTTCCAAAGAATTAAATTTTTAAGGTCGCCACGATGTCGGGTGCGACAGAATGGCGACTCCACTGGGGACTAATGGACTAAGCTTTGCCTTTGATTTTTTTTTAATTGCTACAAATGCTTGTTGTGTTGTTTGGTTTTTATTTTATTTGGTTTATTTTATTTTATTTATTTATATAGTTTTAGCATCCATGTTTGTTCATGTCATCATACATATATTGGATATAGATTTATGGCTTCACACACCACGCATTTCATAATAAACATCTGTTATATCAACTTTAAGTTAAGTGGGAGAGTAGCGGTACCCCAATGGCTTTAGCCTGGGTAAGACTCGTGAAACCATCCAACTTTCGCTTGAT
>Ga0325404_1006776_pt1 | contig 12002 bp, 6 predicted proteins | sample PopdelMetagenome_18_FD_205664 | JGI IMG/M metagenome (GOLD analysis project Ga0325404, IMG submission 205664) | Populus deltoides microbial communities from Bellville, Georgia, United States - Xylem-Control-R1 | ecosystem: Host-associated > Plants > Phyllosphere > Stem > Wood/Secondary xylem... | reverse complement strand
TGATAATGTAACTATAAAATATTATTTTTGTTTCTTTTAAATTAAAAGTAACCACGGAAAAGTTAACTCAAAGAAAAAGATATTTTTTAAAATAAATTTATAATAAAAATGAATAAATTCATGATGTTGATCAAATATGAAAATGTAAAACAAAAGAATTGTGATGTTTTATATTACTACAAGTGTTTTTATATAAAATAAGGATATGTTATTATTAATATTTCTTGTCATTTAGAAAATAATAAAAAACATGCATAAGAAAACGATGAAAAATATCAAAAAAAAAAATTTCAAAGTTAATGCACTTGAAAACTAGATTTTAATTCTTGAATATATTGTATTTGAATAAACTCGAAATTTTTTTTTCTTAGTTGTATAGATGTATTGCATTTAAATAATAAACTTTATTTTTTCTTCTTTGATTTTTTTTAAAATTAAAGTATTATTTCATTTATAAATAGCCTTAAAGTGACTGCTAATGATTTTTATTATTCATTAAATTAAAAAAATACACCTTCATCATGGTTACTTTTTTATTGCAAGAGCAGTCTTGCTAGTGTATTTCTTTTTTTTTCTTTCTTCCGGTGCGCTTAAAATGGGCTTAAAAAATAGTTTGTTGGATTTTGGGCCACATGGCCCAAATGACAACCATCTTTTGTTTTCATTGCAACACCCAAACCGTTTGGGCCTGGCTTGAATAGCTAAACCAGCAAATGAAAAATCCCGATTCTAGCCTCAACACGCTTTAGTATAATTTTTCAAGTTGGAAGCGTACACGGCATAGTATTTCTTATGATTAATTGATGTATATTTTTTTGATAAATTCTTTACAAGAATAAATTTTTATGCAAATATTTTATTTTTTACTCAATTAGGGAAAATACAAACTTTTTTTTAATGCACCTCAAGCATTTTTTTTTTCTAAGGATGACTATTGACATTTACTGATCATTCCATCATCCCTTATCAATATTTCGGATATATTTAGAAGTATTGTTATGATTGTTTTTTAAAATATTTTTTTATTATAAAATATATAAAAATAATATTTTTTTTATTTTTAAAAATTATTTTTTAGATCAGCACATTAAAATAATCTAAAACATATAAAAAAATTAATTTTTAATAAAAAAAATTATAAATTATAAAACTTATTTTTACTTTTCTATTGGATTATGAGACTTTATCTTATGTTCAACTTATATGAAAATGTAGTTATAGTTGTTTTTTAAAGTATTTTTTACTTAAAAATACATTAAAATAATATTTTTTTATTTTTTAAAAATTATATTTAACATCAATATATTAAAATGATTTAAAAATATCCAAAAAAATATTAATTTAAAATAAAAAAATAAATATAATTTATTTTTAAAAAAATATATTTTTAAAATATAAAAACAAACATATCCTTCCTTTGGACTTTATCCCACGTCGCAAGCTTTTGTCCTATATTATAACTTAATTTTCTCTTTTATTTAATGTATAAAAGAGTTTCTCGTAGTTTTTTTTTCATGAATGCTTCAGGCTAAACCCGAAAACCCAGCTCATGCATCTAGATCCAATTTCGCAATCCATAAAACCCAAGTTTTTCCAGACTTCATCACTTTCTTTTCAGTATAAAAGTGAAATTTCATTCTCACCATAAAAACATATAAGTGATATAAATCAGCACAAAAGGTACCCCAAGAAAAACCTTGTCTGTGTTACATCAAGCATTCATGGAGGCACCATAGAGTTGAATTCACCGGTATGAAGCCTAACAAGACGTAAATATCCTGAGTAATCTTGAAATTTGAGTATCTAAAAGGGTAAAAACTTGACAAATAAGAGAAAACTTGCACCGTCCCTGTTAAACAATCACAGATCGGCAGGGTCATAGGATAGAGGAGGCCAAATTAAGGCCTTAAAAAATCCTTGCACCACTACTCCATGAGCACCCTCCACTTGATGATGGAGTGTAGGTCTAATCTAAAAGTAAAAGTGAAGAATAAATTGATTATGAAAATGCAATTTGCGAACTAGGAGCGCCTAACTCACAGAGAACTGCTCAAAAAAGCTTGCAAGTGGATCGAAAAAACTGGATAGCCACAGACTTCCCTAAAGAGGGTGGGTCCTAAAAGATATTGGCATTCTTTTTTATTTTTTAGGAAGGGTATAATGTGTTGGCTTGCATGCACCATGCCGAATCTTTTCTCTCTAAACAAGACTTTCAAGAGCATCCCCTGCGGTCTGTGACAAATAATATTAGTGGACAAAGGAATCCGAATCAGAGATCACGAAGAGAAGATACCACTTGGCCCCTAGCTCTTCACCAGCTCAACCACCTATTCCAAGCCTAGTGGAGGCTTTCATTTCCATCAAATTCTCCATTTGTGATGATGATGAAGAAATGATAACGAGACAACCAAAAACAATAGACAGACTTGCGCAGAAATTTTGGTTCTTTCTGTACCATAAAAACGAGAGATTCATTCCCGTTGTTTTTGGTTGATATGACTTAGGATTGGCATCTTGTTCCAGAAGGACAAGCCACAGACAGTGGCCTTAGTCATCTGCACTCGAAGAGCACTAAGAATGTCAACTAAGCTCTTCTAGAAACAAGTTTTACTCGTATCACACAAAAACGTCAACTGCAGTACCTGAAAGAAACACATCTTGCATCCACGATGAACAGGGTAAAGAAATGTCACATGCAACCTCTTTGTGCGTGTATCACATGCATATGCAACTGTGCAGGCAAAGTAAAGCATATTTCAACAGTAAAGGTTGAAATTGCGCGTGCCCTACTACGAAAAGAAAAAGGATAAGCCAATCTGCTCTGTTGTCCCTTCAATGCATATTCATTTAGGCTTAGTTGAAGGTCTACTCATCATGAGGAAAGAGGTGAGATTAGTTTTTTAGTCCCTCCACAAAATCATAACCTGCACTGAATTTCTTTTTTATTCCTGAGAGATCAATTATCTCTTCATTTGTACCACTCTTTTATTCTATCAATCGCATCTGCACCTCTCTGTTAAAAGTTCAAGATTTTTTTTCTGACAGTAATTCATTATTATGAAGCAGGATGAAAGTGTAAGGAGCAAGGTTTCTCATAAAAGAAACATTACTGGACACTTACAACAGAAGAAAAATGATCTTCATCACAACATTTCTGCTGCTGCTGCTCCAGCATTTATTTCTAATGTCTCCTTTTGCAGTTTCAGCTTCTCACCACCATCGTAACCATTCCTTGCTTGCTGACAAGGCTGCTCTTCTAGCATTCAAAAAGACCATAGTTTTTGATCCAAAGTCCATGCTAGCTACCTGGACTGAAGATGGAGATGTTTGCAGCTTCGCAGGTGTCAGATGCGACAAACATCGACACAGTGTGGTAAAACTCTATCTGTCCCGCAGTGAACTCACAGGGCCACTGTCTCCCATCATTTCAAATCTCAGTGGGCTTCGAAATCTCAGTCTTTCTGAGAATAGCTTTTATGGCATTATTCCTCCTGAATTTTCTTCTCTTCAGCATCTGCATTCTCTCTTGCTAGACAGCAACAATCTACATGGCCCATTTCCAGAATTTCTTTCCATTCTTCCCAACCTTACTGTGCTATCTCTCAACGGAAACCATTTGACGGGCGCACTTCCACCTTCCTTCTTCTCAAACTTCACTTCATTAGCAAATATAGACCTGTCCCAGAACTTGCTCACAGGCCGAATTCCTGAAGAGATCGGAAATTGTCCAGGCATCTGGAACCTCAATTTGTACAACAATCAATTTACAGGAGAACTTCCTGCATCTTTAGCCAACATTTCAGAGTTATATAATATAGATGTGGAGTACAACAATCTCACTGGAGAATTGCCTGCAAATATCATAGGGAAACTATATTCAGTTGTCTCACTGCATTTATCGTATAATAATATGGTCAGCCATGATCGCAACACCAACCTCGAGCCATTCTTCACAGCACTTGCAAATTGTACCGAATTAAAGGAGCTTGAGATGGCTGGTATGAATCTTGGAGGAAGATTGCCCAGTTCCATTGGCCGACTTAGTGTCAATCTAGATACCATGTTAATGCAAGAAAACAGGATCTCTGGAATGATCCCTTCAGAAATAGCACATCTTTCCAATCTTACAGTGCTGAATTTGACGTCCAATTCTCTAAATGGAACCATTCCAGCTGAAATCAACCAGATGTCTTCCTTGGAGCAGCTTTTCTTATCACACAACTTATTAACTGGTGCAATTCCTGCAGCATTATGTCAGCTCCCTCGTCTTGGTCTGCTTGACCTGTCAAACAATCAACTCTCTGGTGAAATTCCTGCAACTCTAGGAAACTTGGTTCGACTGAGTTTTCTGTTTCTCAACAACAACCTCCTTTCAGGAACTATTCCTCCAACATTAGGGAAGTGCACTGATCTGTCCAAGCTGGATTTGTCCTATAACAAATTGACAGGGAGCATACCTCCAGAAATATCGGGTATACGTGAGATCCGAAGATTTCTAAATCTTTCACACAATCATCTTGATGGTCCTTTACCTATAGAACTCAGTAAGCTGGAAAATGTGGAAGAGATAGATGTTTCATCAAACAACCTCAATGGAAGTGTCTTCTTTCAGATATCAAGCTGCATCGCAGTGAAGCTGATAAATTTCTCACATAATTCTATTGAAGGGCACCTGCCTGATTCCATTGGTGATCTAAAGAACCTTGAATCCTTTGATGTTTCCGGAAACCACTTGTCTGGAGGGATCCCAACAAGCCTCAACAAAATTCAAAGCCTCAGTTTCCTAAATCTTTCTTTCAACAACTTTGCAGGAGTAATACCCTCTGGTGGTGTCTTCAATTCTATCACAGATAAGTCATTCTTAGGCAATCGGCATCTTTGTGGCACAGTTTATGGCATGCCGAAATGCTCTCGAAAAAGAAATTGGTTTCACTCACGTATGTTGATTATATTTGTACTGGCCACATTTGCATCAGCTATCTTAACAACAATATGTTGTGTGATTGGAATCCGCCGAATCAAGGCAACTGTTTCCTCTGGAAACTCAGTGGACGAAGAGCTGGCAAGAAAACAAAAAACACCGGAACTGATCCACAATTTTCCAAGAATTACATATAGAGAACTCTTGGAAGCCACAGAAGGATTTGAGGAGCAGAGACTACTTGGGACGGGTGGCTATGGCCGTGTTTACAAGGGACTTCTTCAAGATGGGACAGCCATAGCCGTAAAGGTATTGCAGTTGCAGTCTGGAAATTCAACCAAGAGTTTTAACAGGGAATGCCAGGTGTTGAAGAGGATTAGGCACAGAAATTTGATAAGGATCATAACAGCATGCAGTCTTCCTGATTTCAAGGCTCTTGTTCTTCCATACATGGCAAACGGAAGCTTGGATAGCCGTTTATATCCACATTCAGAGACAAGTTTGGGTTCAGGCAGTTCCGATTTGACTCTTCTCCAGAGGGTTAGCATTTGCAGTGACATAGCAGAAGGAATGGCCTATCTGCACCACCACTCTCCTGTTAAAGTCATACATTGTGATCTAAAGCCAAGTAATGTTCTTCTCAACGATGACATGACAGCTCTGGTTTCTGATTTTGGTATAGCAAGATTAGTTATGACTGTTGCGGGTGGAAACGGTGGGGCGGTTGAGAATATGGGAAACTCTACAGCAAATTTGTTATGCGGATCAGTTGGATATATCGCACCAGGTACAAATTTCTAAATTACTTCACGTTGATATAAAAACAAGAGAGTAAATCACTTTGAATTCTTATAATGCAGAGTATGGGTTTGGATCAAACACTTCTACAAAAGGAGATGTTTACAGCTTTGGCGTTCTAGTTCTTGAGATTTTGACCAGAAAAAGGCCAACAGATGACATGTTTGTTGATGGGCTAAACCTACACAAATGGGTGACGACTCACTACCATGGGAGAGTGGAAAGAGTGGTAGACTCTTCCTTGATGAGAGCTTCAAGAGATCAATCTCCTGAAGTGAAAAGGATGTGGGAAGTTGCAATCGGAGAATTAGCTGAGTTGGGTATTCTTTGCACTCAGGAGTCCCCCACTACTAGGCCTACAATGCTCGATGCTGCTGATGACTTGGACAGATTAAAGAGGTATCTCAGTGGCGACACAACTGCCACTTTTGCTTCCTCTCTAGGAATGTCGTCATCCACTCTCAGTGATGACTAACACCTTCCCTATTTTCTGTACATGCACTGTAACGCCTCTGGCATCAGAATATTACTTTAACCTTTCAAGAATTTGACTAAAAATCACCAGCAAGTCTCTCTTCTTTCTCCAGACAATAAGATATATACATTCCCGAATTTCAAACGTAAAAAGCTTGAGCCAAACCACACGCAATCAGAAGGGAATGCCTAGCTGTTATGCCTACACACCTCTTTCCCACAAGTAATGCCATCAATTATAAATTCACCATAAAATCTATGAAATCAAACAAATACTAACACGAAATACTTAAAGCCAACTGATAGTTTTCGTTTACAATTGTTTCTTTCTTTTACTTTCTTGGGGGAGAAGGGGATGGAAAGGAGTAACAAAGTGACATCAGATCTTCTATCCCAAGTTCCAACCAGAAACAATTCTGCTGCCAGAGAACACCACTTTACAACGCGTTTTCCACTAGGGCTATATGATTCCTGAGTTACTTCCATGCAATTAGTAGGAGCAGAATCACATGAATGTGAAGTGGGATGATGTTCCACTATAGCGACCACCACGAACCTCTTGATATCTTATTTCGAAGACCAAACGATTATCAGAGCTTCTATACAAAGTTATTGGATGCCGCTTGGATGTTCCGGTAGCTAAACATAGGAGGCACTATGAAGGCTTTTGCAATAATAAAAAAAGAAGAGGGAACTACAGGTTTTATTCCACTAGCCATCCTCTTTTTGTCAGATAATTGGAACACATATTGCTATTGAAATCTCCTGTCTAAGCTAATCTCCATCACGAGGCTTGGACCGTGTATAAGAATCAAGCATAACAAATCACTTTATAGTTTTTGAGGATTTTGTCTTTGCTTAATCTAAACCAGCAACCCACTTGATAAAAGAAGATGAATCACATAACTGCATGATTCCCTTATTTAAGTTAACAAAGAATTTTCTCCAAAGCCATTAACATTTAACAATATGATTATCATATCATGTCGCTATCGTCTTTATCAGTGGACCAAATTAAAAATTCTATAGTGGATTAGTTTTAAAGTACAAGCAAGGGATTCACCCATGATGTTTTGGCCATTGTTGTTATAGGCTTCCTTATTCTAAATCTTCAGACAAACATATAAAGAAGCATATATTAAAGAAATACTTTCCACTGACCCTTTTCTTGAAACATATATTAAAGCATGTTTGTAAACAAGATCCTATTCCATTTTTTATGTTTTAAACTGCAGAAATACAGATGGGCACCCGTCCAATGGTTTTAGTTTCCTTCACACTACTGGAACCAAGACTTGACCTTTTGATGAGGCTCCCTGGCCGTATTTTCGTAGATATAAGCTGCCATTTTCTCATTTAACCATGCCCACCAAAGACCATTGCATGGGCAGAGCAGAGAAATCTGTCTACGAGCTCTCTCTAACTATGAGAACCCATTTGGGAATGGCTTCCTAAGTTATTCGCGAGAATGAAGATATAAGATACAGGACTAGTGTAATTTTCTCAATCTACCAAATCCTAAGAAGCAATAGTTTCTTGCTAGTCAAATGGAAGTTGCAGGAGATTGGGGATGATATGGTAGTCCAAGCTAAGTTCTAACATCAAAACCCAACAAAGAAATCAAAGAAAGAAAGAAAAGAAATTCAAGATTTTTTATTCACTAAAATCAAACTGGATATCTTTTACGCAAGTATTGATATAGATTTCCATACATGTGAATCCCTCAAGCCTCAACTAAAACTTTACATTGCATAGGAATTCTGTCAAACGTGACAAGCCCAAACAGAGTAGAAGGGCAGAGAGGCAAAACAGAACACCCTACTTGCCCAAGGTCATGCCTCAATCAACTTCCTCAATCTTCGGTCCAGCACCAGAACCTCCGGAGCTAGGCTTGCCATAACCACCATTTGGCATCTCAGCACCACCACCCATTGACACGTCTGAAGCAGCGCCTTGATACATCTTTGCAATAATTGGATTGCACAAGCCCTCTAACTCCTTCTGTTTGTCCGCAAATTCATCCACCTCTGCCAATTGGTTCCTTTCCAACCACTCAATAGTCTCATCAATTGCTTTCTCAATCTTCTGCTTGCCAGCTGGATCCAATTTCCCTGCAAACTTCTCATCCTTCACTGTATTTCTCATATTGTAAACATAATTCTCCAATGAGTTCTTGGCGTCCACCTTCTTCTTAACCTCCCCATCCTCTGCCTTGTACTTCTCTGCTTCCTGCACCATTCTCTCAATCTCATCTTTGCTCAATCTTCCCTTGTCATTGGTGATGGTGATCTTGTTCTTCACTCCTGCAGTCCTATCCTCCGCAGAAACATTCAGAATTCCATTAGCATCAATATCGAAACATACATTGATCTGAGGGACTCCTCTTGGGGCTGGAGGAATGCCTGTGAGCTCGAGTTTACCAAGAAGATCATTGTATTTGGTTCTAGCACTTTCACGTTTATAAACCTGAATAAGCACTCTTGGCTGATTATCAGAACATGTAGAGACGATTAGCTCCTTCTTGGTGGGAATCTTTGTGTTTCTTGGAATCAAAACTGTCTTTACATCACCAGCAGTCTTAATCCAAAGGCTTAGAGGAGTAACATCAAGAACATGCAAATCTTGAACCTTCTCATTCCCTTCACCACTCAAAATTGCAGCTTGGACAGCAGCACCATAAGCAACAGCTTCATCAGGATTGATGCTCTTGCAAAGTTCCTTGCCATTGAAGAAGTCTTGCAGGAGTTGCTGCACTCTGAGAACTCTTGTTGACCCACCAACAAGAACAACCTCATGAACATGACTCTTTTCGATCTTTGAATCACGAAGACATTTCTCCACACGTTCCGTGCACTTCCTAAACAAATCCGTGTTCAATTCTTCAAACCTCGCTCTTGTAATTTTAGTGTAGAAATCAATACCTTCAAACAGAGAATCAATCTCAATCGTCGTCCGTGTAGTCGAAGACAAAGTCCTCTTCGCCCTCTCACAGGAAGTCCTCAACCTTCTCAAAGCTCTTGGATTACCACTAATATCCTTCTTGTGCTTCCTCTTGAACTCCGCAAAAAAATGATTAACAAGCCTGTTATCGAAGTCCTCACCTCCAAGATGAGTATCACCAGCAGTAGCCTTCACTTCAAAAATCCCCTCCTCGATCGTCAACAGAGAAACATCAAGAGTTCCACCCCCAAGATCGAAAATAAGGACATTCTGCTCGCCGCTTCGAGACTCCTTTTTATCCAAACCATAAGCAATAGCAGCTGCAGTAGGCTCATTGATAATCCTCATAACATTGAGCCCAGAAATAGCACCAGCATCCTTCGTAGCCTGCCTTTGCAAGTCATTAAAATAAGCAGGCACGGTCACCACGGCATTCTTTACAGAATGACCCAGATAAGCCTCAGCAATCTCCTTCATTTTCATCAAAACCATAGAAGATATCTCCTCAGCGGAAAACTGCTTCTCTTCACCTTTATGCTTAACAACAATCATAGGCTTACAACCAGGACCTGGAATCACCTTAAAAGGCCACAGCTTCATGTCACGCTGAACAGAAGGGGCGGAGAAACCCCTGCCAATAAGTCTTTTCGCGTCAAAAACAGTGTTTTGAGGATTCATGGCAACTTGGTTCTTGGCTGCATCACCTATCAAACGTTCAGTATCAGTGAAGGCAACATAAGATGGAGTCGTTCTATTCCCTTGGTCGTTGGCTATGATCTCTACACGATCATTCTGCCACACGCCTACACAACTGTAGCTCGTGCCAAGATCAATTCCAATGGCCTTTCTTTCCATGTGTACTCACCTTCAACGACTAAAGTCTCCAAAGAAAGACGTGGCCATGAAAAAAAAAAAAAAAAAACAAGAAAGTGTTTGTTTTCTTGGGTTTTTAGAGATCTTTCGTATTGGCTTCAAGTATGAGTTGATATGTGCTGTTCAAGGGAGGTAATGGAGAAATTCCGAGAGGAGAGTGGAAGAGGGTAAGCTACGAGAGATATTATTGTCGGGGACGAAGAGATTGATTCGAAATTTCCCTTACTTGTGCATATAATTGTAACAGAGGAAAAATAACTTAAGAAGAAAGTAAATGAATTTCGTTGGGAACGAAAACTTGCATCTGAAGCGATGCTCCCAAAGCTACTATTTTAAAATCCAAATATTCAAATTTTCGTTCCTATAAATGATTTTTTTGAAATATTGGAGGACTGTTTATTATTGTTAGCGGTTTAAATTATTTTTTTAAAAAAAATATATTAAAATAAAAAAATTTATTTTTAACATCAACATATTAAAATAATTTAAAAATTTAAAAATTATTTTCAATAAAAAAATAAAACTTTTAAAAACACCAATTACATCACGTTAACAAACATAATTTAAAATTACGGTCCAATTATAGATGACTGTCCAAGATTTGTTTTTCACCTTGTTATTATCATCTCAAGAGAGCCTTTATGGTGGCGGTTGGTCGAGAGGTAAAATCCAGGGCGCGTGGAGTTAAAAATGAATACAAGACTATTACTGTCTCTTCTTTACACTATTATGATCTTTCTTCGTTAAGCTAGAGCATAAGAAATCAAACAATCTGCAAATACAGTATTCTTAATAATTTTTACTTCCCAATTGATGGATGAATATATATCATTTAAAATCAATTATAATTTAGTAATTGAAACCAATTATAATTGTGCATCATTTTCTTATTAACGTGTTACTTTTATCGACTTAATTTTTCTACTTACATCCAATTCATTATCCAAACCCTTCACGTCTAATTTATATAGATATATTTCTATACACCTATCATGTCATCTAATAAATAAATTTTTCTATCTATATATTAATATATTTGCACCCCATTAAATAAAAAATATTCAAGGTCTAGACACAATTCAACATATATTTACATACTTAAAAGCATCATTCAACAAGTCTACTCCTTTTTTTTTTTTTATCGAAATTCAAGGATTGTCTTTCCTTGAGTTTCCATTTAAGTTTCCTGCTAAATCAAAGAACATGAGTTTTCTTTAAGTGTTCATATAATTAATATTTTTACCCAATTATTAAACACATTTTTATGACATTGAAACACAAATTCCATATCAAATTAAACTAACAATTTCAATCTCTCTCACATTAGCTTGGCTGAAACTTCCATTTATGGAAGGTATGTATTTTCTTCAATTTCTTTGTGTTAATTTCACATTGCTACTTGTTGTACATTTTAATTAACACCTTTCATTTCAATTTATTATACCATTAAATCAACATAACCTCATTTTTCTTTCATTAGCCTAGGCTAAAAGTCATATCTAGTGGAACCATGGTTCTCCTTCAAAATTTCTTTTTAATTTCTCAATGTCCATTTATTTTATACCTAACCCTACACAATTTAATCCAAATTTCATAACAACTTAGTCAATCACATCCTTTCTTCTTTATACCTTGTTTGGCCGAATATATTCATGTATTAAGGTGCAAGGTTTGTTCAATTTCTCATGTACCTAACTCCATTACCATACTTTAAATGCTTCCAATAACACAATTGAGCAAAAATTTCATATCAAATTAAACAATCCAATTCATAATTCAAATTTACACATCACTAACATAGTCATTCTTTCATCCATTACAAAAATCATCTTAAATAATCACTTTAAATGAATTTCTTACCTTCTAAACACATGAAATCATGGAGAAATTGCCAAAAAAATCAAGCTTTCTTCAAGCCTCCTTCCTTTGTTCAATTCTTTCTTTCTCACTCTGGTTTTCATAACCCTTGCTTTAACTCCTTTAATCACCAACAAAA
>Ga0325404_1006774_pt1 | contig 12005 bp, 9 predicted proteins | sample PopdelMetagenome_18_FD_205664 | JGI IMG/M metagenome (GOLD analysis project Ga0325404, IMG submission 205664) | Populus deltoides microbial communities from Bellville, Georgia, United States - Xylem-Control-R1 | ecosystem: Host-associated > Plants > Phyllosphere > Stem > Wood/Secondary xylem... | reverse complement strand
TATTTTTATTTTTATCTTTATCTTTATCTTTATCAATCACTTGATGGCATAGACCATCAATTGTGGCCTGTAAGATCGATTGTTAGTCCTAGGATAATGATTAGCTGCCAAATTTCTAAAGATCTTTTGAAAGAAGTGATATAATTGGCCGTTCATTAGACTTTCATAATTAGTTTTATATTGGTTCTAGCACAAATTAATAAATGGGTTTTGTTTCCAATTTAATTTATGATTTTTGGAATTGAATAAAAAAGAAAAGAAGAACAAGCAAGAAATTTAAAAAAATGCAAACATCCCATTGTGAATAAAACATTAGCAACAAGACATATAATTATAGGAAGGCAAGACATAACTTAAATAATTATATTACATATCCATGTATGATCACTCATGACCAACCCCACAGAAGAACCTAAATCTCAGACCAAACCCTAATGCTAGCAGTACTTGCGACCGAACAGAGACATCTACGCCGTGGATAATTTGACCTAACTTCTTCTACATAGGCAGAAACTCGGGGGTTTTGATTACAGGCTTCCCTTTGGCATAATCTTCAAAATTTGATTCACAAGACTTTAACTGCTGTACAACGCAAGACAGGCAAAGTCTCCAATAGATCATAAGTTAACATGGATGCTCTAGGCTTTGCCGGCCGGGCCGAAAACCCCCCGGGCAACGGTGCTGGTGTTGTTCTCTCACATGTGGCTATCCACTTGGATTGCATATATTTATGCTTCCTCCACGGACCCAAGTGCATCTTCTTCTCTTTCATGCACTTTTTAGCCGCAGAACATAGTATTTTGATCAAGGCCTTTAGCCTTTCTGCTTTGCCTACATATACTTCTGGTAGCCGGCTAATTAGTTGATTGTACTCTTGATTTGCTTTCGCCATCTCGAATTCGGCTCGAAAATTCAACTCGATTACCACTCTCACCTCTCCTTTCTTTGAACTTAATTTGCCCACCACTTCCAAAAAAGTGTGTTCCCCTGCATAAATTTTAAGAAAAATGTTCAGACCATGCACGTCAGATAGATCATTCATGTATTTGTACCTCATTAATCATATCCCATGGTCTTAATCAATACCGATTGATTCGTAACCATCATCTATGATTTATATTGATAACATTTTTTTCATAAAGAAGAGAGAGAAATGAATTTGCTGTACCTGAAGGGATTTCTTCAGATCTCTTCCACTTAGACTTGCAGATGGCACAATTATAACCTTCATTTTGAAGCCGGATTGAGATTTCTCTTTGCAAGCAATCCCGGCAATCTCCGGCCACCAGTTTCCCACACAAACAATGCATGCCAACCCCATTAATTTCCTTCAGAGTATCTTTTGTAGCTTGACGAATCTTGGCCTCAAGAGAACTTGTCCTATACAATGTTGCCTGCAAATGCAACCATAACATAATCAATACCAACTCCCATTAGGCATAATTTAATCTAGCAATGACCTTGACATCAGCCTTGACACATTATAGAAAAAAGAGGTGAAATTAAATTCACCTGAAGAAGTTGGTTTTGTTCTTCCCAAAATTTCTTGTTCTCTTCAACGTTACAAGGACTAATCTCATCCTCATCCTCCTCGTTATATTCACCACCTGAAGCACATGAGCTATCAGGAGACACTTCTTGTTCTTCCAAAAAACCGAAAACAATGTCGGTAAAATATGCCGGATCGTCGGAAAACCCAACATTCTCTTCAAAACTCCGGTAGTTTAGAGGCAATCTGGCTATGACTTGAGCCATGAAATCCTGAGGCTTGGGAGAAAACTAATGTTTCACTTGTGGTTAATTTGAACAAGTCTAGTAAAAATGTGACATATTTATAGTAATATTTGGAGTGCTACGTGGGACCAACATGTCCTAAGTGGACGAACTAGACACCGCGTAGAGGAAGGTCGCTTTAGCTTATGTGGCAAGAATTCATTGGAAGCTTGAGCAAGTTTATTTCAGTGGCAGCTGTGTACCACGTCAGTCTGAGCAATAATTGTTTTAGCGTGATAACTCTGGATATGCTCAAAATATTCTATCATTAGCTACTAAAATATTAGTCATGTTTAATAAGATAATCACATTAGGAGTAATCATTAACTAATTAGAAAATTAGTGAGGGTTTATCCTAATCAATAGAGGCTGTGGGGCTGGTTATAATGGAGAAAGGACCACCAGCAAGCTTTCATGTGGCGAAGGAGCTTTGACATGGCATTGTTCAAGGATGTTCTTACATGGGTTTATCCAATTTTCTTTTTTTTTTTTAATTATTATTTTTGTTAATCCAAGATGAGTGGGGTCTGAAATCGCAATGAAGTTTCTTAGCATATGCCATTGCCCATTAGTTTATGCTAGATGCAACTTGCAAGGAGCTTGAGGATAAATCTTTTAGGATATTCCAGATTTTAGGTTGATTTCTTCTTTTTATTTTGTGTTACTAAAATAGCCCAATAGGCAATGGATGACAAAAAAGACCCATAGCTCTTCTACATTTAAGAAAATGTAAGCCATGAAAGGACTAGCAAGTACCATAGCTAGCTAGTTTGCCCTATGCAATATGCTGGGATTTTTCTAAAACTGAAAGTATACTGGAGATTATCATCGAGCCATTAATTAGGGCTCACATGCTTAGGATTGGATGGAAGATTAATTAATATATTTGCTTCTACCAGGTACGGGACATTGTTAGACATCGAAAGACTTTTTTAACTTACTATTACAAGCAACACATGCATGCTAAAATGTGAAACACGTTTGTGAGAGTTGTGGCATACATAGGATGGATTACTGATCAAGGTGTTGCTCTTCCGTCAAGATGCTAGTTGCTGCCTTGGGGAAATACACCATTGCATATTTGTCTTCCATGCTTGAGAAAGGAGTGGACAAATCTATTCTACAAGTTGATGATGATGTCTTTACACTTCAACAAATTAATGATCCCTTCATATTTGAGAACAATGAGCCTCAAGCTACCATGAAAAGGTTAATTAATTAAGACCCACTTGTTCAACAAAAGTAATTGATTATGGAAACACAAATCCTTGCAATGTTGAATAAATCAATCCCCTCTTCAAAAACTGATTTGGAGTGAGATAGAGATGCACTCAACTTGCATTTTGATAGTATTCATCTTAGCTCTCAATTGCATCACATTGTAAAGATGTTAAGTGCAAAGATAATACTTTTTTCTTACACAACAACCACATATATACAAGTGTTTGTTTGTATTTGTTTCATAATATTCGGATAACAAAGAGAATCCCATGAAACTCATCAAAGTCGATCCTTGATGGATTAAAAGGAGCTAGATACTTTTGAAATAACTCAATCCCCCCTTGAAAATAGTTCACTTAGATGGTGTGATTCAAGAAGAATAAAGTTAATTGTTGTCGATGAACCAATTCAATCTAATAGTTTAAATTATTAAATAAGATTTCAAGATATGATTTATATTATTTGCTAACACACTTTCTCAAGTGAAATTCATTTAGACTTGAAATTTGTATAAACTCATATTTATAATCTGGTGCTTAATTTTTATCAAATAAATAAAAATGGTGAGATTTGAACTCATGATCGCTTGGTGATCAAGGCTCTGATACCATGTCAAATAACCAATTTAATCTAATAGCTTAAATTATTAGGTGAGATCTTAAGATATGATTTATATTATTCATTAATAAATAATAATTGTCAAACATATATGACTAGCAAGTTGAATTTATTATACCCTTAATCCAGATGATCATAACGTAGCTGAATGGAGCATATAGATTTATATAATTGACACAAACTATTTCAAGATAAGAGTTAATTGATTGGTTTTTGGTTGATGAAATATGGTTTTGCCACAAATGTATGATTCATGGAAAACACCTCCAGGAGCAGAAAAGATTGCATCTTTGATTGAGGAAGCAGACAATTCGATCCTAAAAAAAAAAATATTAGTTTTGTGTTTGTTCAAGCCCTAAAAGTATTTAGCTCTATCATATTATCATGCAAAAATCATTGAGTTTAGATGAATCAAAACCGTTTGATTTGATTAATATGATAGAGTTCAATATTTTTATAATTGGACGCTGATTTGATATACATAAATTAAATCTATCTAATAATAATAATAATAATAATTTCTCTTTACATACTAAGAGAAATTATTTTTTAATAAGAAAAGCAAAAGGTGCAATAATTTTCATGATTTCTTTTTTTTAAAAATCCGCTATTCCTATGCTCTTCTCTTATTTTCCACACCCTTTTTACCTGTCTCCTCTCTTTTATCCCAAAAGTGCATTGAAAGTGCACAGATTTTTATTTACATATATACTTAAAAAAAAGGCAAAAAGTTGTAGGGAGCCAGTCGGTCCTGCGTCCAGCCAAAGAGATCAGGGTTCCATGATATATAGCCATAATTAATGGAAAATAATGGATTTCAGATACGTGAAAACCTGTTGATGATAAGAAGGGCAGTGAAAGAAGAAAATGACCTGATAGCAAATTAATTAATGTAGATAAAAGTGATTGCCTCTGCCCCATCATAACATTTGTTACTGTCTTTTCCCACTCTTGGTTAGGCTGCGTAAGAAAGGAGCTTTACCAACTTATTTTGTGATGGATATTTCGGTTTTTTTTTTTACAATTTATTTATTATAAAGAAAATGCTCGAACACAGAAGATTTTACAATCGTTTATTATAAAAAATATATTCTAATGCTTGAATTTCGAGAAAAAGGAAATCCCACGATACAAAAATATTTATTTATTCACAACAGCATACCATCTTTACACATACCATGAAAAAAGATAGAGAAAAACAAATAAAGAGTTGATTTTCTGTCAATTTAAAAAAAAATTCAGCATCCTGCTCCAGGCAACTAATTTATTTATTATTAGTAATATGTAAACCTCATTAATTAGATAATTCATTGCTACGGCCCCTCCTTCTGCATCACCAGATGTGAGATCGATGTCGCAAGATGCAAAGGGGAAGAACTTGTGCTCCTGCATGCCCAATGCAAAATGGCTAGCAATAGACTAGCCTTCAGGTAATAGTTCTGTCTATCAAGGAGGTCATGATCATGAGTAGAGGAAAATAGAGGAAACTAGCAGTAGCTACCAAACAAATGTAGGCATCAAATGTCAATGTTGTTGAAGGCTTCAATCACTTTCTCGTAGTAAAATGAGATGCAAGTTTCCTTCTTAAAAAGTAAACAAGGGTTAGTTTGAAGTGAAAATGATAAATTATAGTATTCTTCGCAGATTTCAGCTGCTTATACATAAAATTAAACCCATCATCATGTTATTGTAATATAAATAATTAGCTAAAATATGAATTTAATTTCTTGCATGTCTATCTAGAGGATGTATCGAGTGCAGAGCTGACTAGATGTGCATCTAATTACTATGTCGTCTGCCAAGTGGGGTTAAATATTATCAAGCTTATGAAGAAAACAATGACAAATATAAATATTATATATATAATCACAACCTCACTAATTATTAATATATAGTCTGATACAAAAGAAGGCAAATAATCCCAACCTCATGCTTTTACTCGAATGCTTTATCACTGTTGAGGCAACTATCAAGAATTAAGAGGCTGATCTGTCAAGTATGGTGAAAAACCAAAAAGGTGAAGAATTAATAGGCATGCTTTTGGGAGTTCATGGAAGTTTAGTCATTCCATTGTTTAATAAAAAACAAACAATGACATAACTCTCAAGAGAGTAATTAATTATTCAATAAATCTTGCTGGTTTGATCCGAAAAGCGAAAGTGGAAATCAAGGATAAAATATTTTTGAAAGTGAAAAGCGCAAGGATCAAATGGGTTCACTTAACAATTTTTGAAGATAATCATGATGATTTCTTGGAGATTTTACGAGATGAGTTTAAGTCAATACATCGTGGCCACTTGCATTGAGAAATCATAATCAAGATTATAAAATATGACCGAGACAATAAAGTACGAGCGTGAAATCACTACGGGGTAATTGAAAAAAAAAACACTATTAGAAAACGATCAAATATAAATGGATATACCGATAAAAAAAATAATGTCAGTAAATTATGATGACATTTACGTACTAACAAAACATGATGTCATTATTTTTATCGGTATTCACTGACGGAAAACATTATGCCAATGAATATAGAGGGAATTACTGGTGGAATTCAAGGAATGAAAAGAATTGAAAAGGTATTCCCTCGTCAATTCCTTCGGCAAATCTAACATGTCAATATTGCCGACGAAATTTATTGTCACTACTTTCTGTCAAAAAATCTATCAGTAATATTTAAGTTATAACCGGTTACTTGACCCTCCCTCTCTCCCTTTTCTTCTTTTTCTTCCTTTTTTCCTGCAGAAAATAGCATCCTCCCCCCCCTCCTTTCATCATAAATCAAGCTCTCATCATCACAGATTAGCCATGGAGAACCCTATGCTTCTTACGAGATCATGGGAGAAAAAATAGAGGGCTCAACTTCTAATTCTAGAAATGTGCATAAAATTATAGATGATAATAGTAATCTTTACATGAATATAGTGATGGGCTTGTAATTGTAAATGAAGAATCAAATAAAAAACAATTTTAAGTATTTTTAATATCCCTTTTGTGTTCGTGGATTGCAAGCTGTCATGCCAAAGAATTTGGTGCTCTTTTGTTGTTTGAGCTTTATGATATATCTTTAGATATTATTTGGCTTTTAGAATTTTAAATGTTGCTCTCTTTATAAAATATAGCTTGTAATTCTTGTAACCCTGTTTTGATATTTAATCATCTTTTGTGTTGTTTTTTTTGTTAATTGTGTTAAAAATTTGAGTGTTGTTTTCTTTATTGTATCCTTTTATTATTATTATTATAGTAGATTTTGTTTTTGCTATGTACAAGTATTGACTTTTAGAAGTAGATATGTGCTTCTATTTTATTATCACCGTGTTAATTATTATTATTTTTGGTACTATATATTCAAGAAAAAACAAGTCTCAATCAAAAAAAAGTGTTACTGCTTTATTAAGTAATAGTATCGTGAATATAGATGATGATAATGAAGTGGTGTCTAATGTAGAAGTTATCAACTAAAGCTCAATCAATGAGGACAACAAAGCACGCATCTCTTATTTGATAGAGCCTATGTTAGATAAATTATAGCAAAATAGAATAACGATCTATCTATATAATTAATGTTTTGTGTCGTGATATTATTTATTTATGTTGAGTTATTTTAAGTTTTATAATTACATAAAAATGGCTTGTTTAAATTGATTTTTAGGTTTACCAATATTAAAGCTTCTCATTCCATCACCTCTACAATGAATTAGTCATTCAAAGAACCATTGTTTTAATTGAGTCAGCTTCATTAATTACTATCTTAATTTAATGTGTATGGTAGATACTTGGTGGAAAAAGTTTTAAGGTTAGATAAATAATCTCTAATTCAAGTTATTAGTTTTTTAAAAAATTTTAAAACTAATTATTATACGAAATCAGTTAAGAAAGATTTTTGGTAGGATGATATCAACGAGGCGTTCGTCAAGAGAGTATGAGAGAATTACAATGCAACTAGGTAAGTGTAAATCAATTAATGTTATATTATTGTAAACTTGTTTTTTTATATCATTACCTAATTTCTATTTAATAAATTTATGTATACTTAGGTTACCTGATTTTTTATATGATACCCATAACCAAGTAATTAGAAAGGTTGGCTCAGACGACGTAGATAAGTGAAAAGGCTATAAACCAAGGCATGTCACAAAAAGTAATTTGGCATTGTATAAAAAATTTGTGACTTTGAAAAGTTTTACAAAGTGCTCACGATTCAATACACAAAATAAAAATTAAAAAAACACATGGTTTGATGAGCAAGCACACCGGAAAAGAGATTTTTATTAAAGTTCTAATTATGTGTTTCTTTTTGAGACTTTGAACATTCTATTTAATTTGGACGAGAAGCAATTTAAGCATGAATCAATTCCAATAGAGTTATGTGAGAAAACTCATATAAAAAAAAGGTGATAGGAGAAAACGTTTTGTAAATGCTAGGGTGAAAGTGTTCGTTATAAGTTTTAATAGTTATCAACGGTTTAAAATTGTTTATTTGCATCAATAATTTAAAAATTTCTTACCTAATCTACAAATTTGATTTTCTTTTTAAATTCTATGAGACATATAACATTAGTATAGTTATGAAATTTAGTGAAAACACTTCTATTTTTTCTCCTCGTGATTCTCAAGTGTGATTGAAGATTGTTACCAGTGATTGGCTCGAAAAGTCACAGGTTTAAGATATGTTTATGGCATCGATCCAAAAACTAAGGGCAGACGCCCTGTTTTAATTGTAAGCAGACAACATTCCGCCCTAAGCTATAGATTACTTTATGCAGATGATGAAATCGAAATTTCATTCTCATTTTCTTAAGCAACGTCCAAACATGAACCAAGAGAGTTGATGGTGAACGTGTTTCTCGCACTTGTTTTTCAACCCATAGGGATTAATATAAGTGATCCATTAAGACTTTAAGAATTATAATAAACATTACAAATATTCAATAAATATTATTTTTTAAGTAAAAAAATTATAAATATTGTTAAAAAAACATCTCAAAATCAATAACTTTAACTGTTAAATAAAATTTTAAGATATAATTTATATTATTCTCTAAACAAATATACAATACATAAAAATTTCTATTCAGTAACGACTGTATAGCTAACGATTACAGTGACACGAATTACTCAAGAAAACTCCAACAAGTTCTTAAGAATAATTCGGCCGTTTGCTTTAAGACCAAAACCTAGGATTCTAGATTGAATAAGTGGGAGACCTAGAAGACACTTCCTTGTGCCTAAAATAATAGAATTATCCATCTTTACAGAGAGTTAAGAAACCAAAAGCTTCTTCCTTTTGTAAAAATTAATGATAATATCAGATCTCATAAGGTAGAAAAATCGAGAGTAAGAAAACAAACCTATAAGAAGTCGAAAGGTGTTGATTAAAGAAAGCAACACCCACCAACGAAAATGAAATCAAGAATTGTTAAATTGATGATTAAGACAGACATGATTTATAAAAGCCACACAGTTCAGACAATGAGAAGTACCAACCCCATTTTGTCCCTGCTTTTGTAGCAACTTCTTTGAGGAAAATCAATGGCCAACTTGCTTCAAAAGCTAACCTGATGAGGTCTTTACATGCTGTCATAATTAATTTAAAAGAAAACATTTTAATTAATTCCACATATATACCATTATTAAATTATCCATTGCTGCTCCCGGCGGGTTCAAGGCCGGGTTCTGGGTTGTGACCGGGTCAATTTTTATTTTAAAAAAATCAAAATAACGTCGTTTTAGTATATAAAAAAAGTCGACGGGTTGTAGCCGGGTTTTACCGGGTCAACCCATCGGATCATGACTTTTTCTATTTTTTCTTCAACTCGATCCAGTTCCAACCCCGGGTTAGCCAGGTCCCGGGTTTCAAAACTATGATTCCCCTAACTATTGACCTGTAACTTTTGAGTTAAATTTTATTAACTATATTAGAGAAAATAAAAATAGTGAAGGGATGTGCAGTTTCATTTAACTAAATGATATATATATATTCTCTGCTTGCATCCATTTCTGCAAATTCTTTCCACTCTTTGTATCCGCTTCCATATATACTAATCATAGTTCTATAATATTTTTTATATCTATTAATTTTTTTACATATGAAGAAAAATATACAATTTACATCTAAAATAAAATAATAAATATGAAAATATACAAACTAATATAGTGAATATGGAGGCTAAATGGGTTGAAGGTCAGTACCGTCCCCGTCTCCGCATCTGAACAGGTATTTAACACCTGTATATATCCATACCTACCTGTGCAGGTAATTTTTTTCTTCCATAACCACCTCCCTCGCTGTAGGTATATATAAACCTCTATCGAACGTATTTCCATTGCCATCTCTACAGTTTAGGGTTAGCATGTCTTGTACAAAGCAACTTGCAGTGGCTTAACTGTTTTTTAACATTTCTTTGCCATGTAGTATAGGGATTTTTGCATAGAAAATTATGGACCAGTAATATATTCAATTAAATTAGTAGCTATCAAGTATAGATGGATGGTATGCAGTGTCAGAAGTTGTGAGGGAAGCAACTGTCCCTTCATCCATTTCATCTTGGGACTGATCAAATCTTGCTTCAGATCTTGACTGTTTGTGAAGAATAAAAGCATAGTAAACTGTCAAGTCATGATGAGAGCGATCTACTAGAAAATGGCTAAAACTGGTGTCCGCTAGAGAGTGCATCTAAGCTAGCAACATTTCAAGTCTTGATGAGAACGGCCGATCTTCTGAACTCCATCTCTACTATTTGTGGAGAATTAATAGCACCATTATATATAGCAATCTTTACAGTAAAAAAAATGTTAAGAAAATGGCTTTGCAGTCGACAGAACTAGCCTGGGATTATTTCCTTCGGTTCTTTGTTTTAAAGCTTTACAAATTAAGTTGAGTATGAAAGTGTACACATAATCTTGATATACCACTGTTACTCTAGTATCTCCATCGTGGTGTGCTTTGAGTATATATGTTTTTAGTTATGAATTGAGAGGATGGATTGATGGAGAAACTTAATAAGGTTGTATTTTTCACATGTATATATTCCAAACTCAATGTATATGAAATGTTCTTTTAACAAAAAGGAAATGATTTCTTAATTATTATTTTGGTTTTTTTATTGGAATTTCAAATGGTATAATTGAATTTAATTTTGTGGTTAGTGTTTTATTACCAACATAAAAATTTAAACAGCTACATCAAATTTATTATACCTTATCAGGATTATTATCAGAACACGGGTTGATTTATGTTGATCTAATCTATTCAAAATACAGTCATTTTAAAATTATATATATATATATAATGATATTATTTTAAAAAAACTCAAATCAAATCAAATTTTAATTAAATTATAAATTGACCCACGTAAGTATACTAGATCATCATCCATCATTTGAAAGTCGATTCAACACATGAACCAAGCATGAGATCACCGGATTAACTCAAGATAATTAGCAACTTGGATAGAATTTTATTGTGGCGCTCGGGCTAAAAGGTTGTTTGTGCACCGCGTTTCCAAAAAATTCAATTTTTTATTTTGCTAAAATTTAATATGTTTTGTATATTTTGGATCGTTTTGAAGTGTTAATGTCAAAAATGATTTTTTAAAAATGAAAAAATATCATTGACATGCATTTCGACATGAAAAGTTATTTGACAAACAACCACAATCACACTCTCAAACAAAAAAAAAAAAGCAGTCTTTTTTATCTTTTAACTTCTTTAACATCGATAACAACAACAAAGTTTATTTTATGCATCTTCCTTGATCAACTCAATGAATTAAACAATTAATTAATTGGCACAATAATTTAATTAACCATAGCAAGCCAAGTTGATGATTACCCTTTCGTGGTCAATTCACAACTGCTAAACTTCTCTGCTGATACTTAATTAATCATAAATATTGTAACATGTTGAATTCTTTTACTCATGATAATTTTGGAGCTTCAATCTTCCAAAGCTCCAAGTCATTGTCGATGCACACATTTTTCCAAAAGGAACGTTTAAATACAGTACTAATTAAGGTTGGTTGCTCATCCATTTGCAATTCTTTAAAGCAAACATATATATCCATCGAAAAGTAACAAATATTCCTTTGGCCCTTGGCATATATTTTAATCAAAGCCCTTTTGGAAATTAAGATCATAAAGAATTTCTTCTAGTTAATCACTATATATATTGAAAAATAACTTAATTCTACAGATTAAAAGTTAAGAACACAAGCAAGCAGTGCGTATAAAGTTAAATTCAAAATCAAAGTCATTAGACTGCATTTTATATATAGTCATGGAATGCTAACAAGTTGTTGATAGAGATCAATAGAACCAAACAATGAAACAAACAAGTAAAAATGCAACTTGTCAATAAGAAAAACAACCCTTTTAGCTGCCTAGTTTAT
>Ga0325404_1006771_pt1 | contig 12006 bp, 10 predicted proteins | sample PopdelMetagenome_18_FD_205664 | JGI IMG/M metagenome (GOLD analysis project Ga0325404, IMG submission 205664) | Populus deltoides microbial communities from Bellville, Georgia, United States - Xylem-Control-R1 | ecosystem: Host-associated > Plants > Phyllosphere > Stem > Wood/Secondary xylem... | reverse complement strand
AAGCCCTGCACAATATCTCCAAAAGGTGTCTGGACATGGGAAAACATATCCTAAAAGCACTGATTTAGTGTTTTTTTTTAAGTCCGAAAGCAGTTGACAAAATATCTTGGCATAAACTTCATAAAAACTACCACATACTAAAGGTATGTAAGAGTTTCAATATTATCAATAGGAACAAAAAATGGGAAATGCTCAAGAAATGAAATGCAGAAGGAAAAACTGATTTAGCTTTGAAATTACACCAGAAACAGCTCATGACATTTATGCAATTAATTAAGATTACTACTGATTTGCCTACTAGAATGTGTAAACACGAGGAAATATCTATAGAATGTGAAAAATCTTGCTTAACTATTTACCCTCTTTTGGTCTGATCTCAATCCCTTCAACATTCAAACCGGCTTTCCAATGACTAGTACTATCAAAAACTTTCATCTCCAGTTCTCCATCTTCCCGTTCCTTGGTAAAGAAGTCACCCAACTCAATCTCCAACCATCCATCTCCTCTTTCCCTTGGATAATGTCCATCACTTTCTTTCAGCTGTGGATGAACCAATGGGCCTTCTTATGTTTACAGTTTCACCACCATGGTGCTGCATTCCAACTAGTAGTTCTCCAACAAGTCCCATGGAGACTTCTACTTGGTCATCAAGTCCCTTGTACATATTAGTAATGTCACAAATGTGGTAAAACCTGTTAACAAAACCTAGCAAACCATCGATAAGCAAATGCACAGCAAGATAGCTACAATTCCAAGACGCGAAACAACTTTCCAAATCTGTCCTTCATTATGTTGTGGGCATACAGTGCTGGAAAAAGTTGATTATATCTGAAAAACCTCCGACAACCCCAAAAGTTCTAGGAATGGCAGCATCTGGCCTTATAGAGCATGTCATTATGGATAGCTAACAAGATGCTGTACTTCTACACTAAAATTTTGATAAGGGAAACAAAAGGAATGAGGAAGTGATAAGAATTTATCTATCTATACATGAAACGTTGCAAGTTTGTTCTTTAACCAGAGCATAATTCAAACAAACATACAACTAGGCCACATGGCTAGTATAGGTTTATAGTAAATTCTCTTTATTTAAATCCATTGATCGCTTTCCATGACGAAATAAACTGTGTTTGGAACCTCGGCTAGACTAGAAAGATTTCGGCAAAGCAATGACCCATTCAATTTATTACTTACCTTTTGGATTCAAACTATATACACACTGTATAGTTTTGAATACAGACTTGCACATTATTTGAACAGAGAAACTTGGCTCCTTTTGTGGTTCTAGTTTCAAATCAACAGTATGGTTGGAAACTTGTACGACTGAATCCACTTCTCATAATAAACATGCCACTTCAGATGAAGAAATCCATCCTGTGTATCTTCAACTGCTTGGACTAGCCCCTACTGCACCAAGAGAGAAACAAGTGATGTGAAGCAATTTGTTGAACGATATAAATTAAAATGAAATGAACAACATAATCATGAGATCCAAATTATATAATCACTAAACATTTATACGTTGCATCAATAAGAGTTGCTATAAATCTTCTCTGAATCCTCCTACATAGCTGTGCAATAGATCAGCTGCAAAAGCTTTAGATAGTGATGCAATAAAGATAATCTACCCACTATAATGTGAAGAATGAAGAAATTATTAATAGAATATGAAAACAGTTGCTTATCTAGTTACCTTCTTTTGGTCTGATCTCAATCCCTTCGACAATTAGTCCACGTTTCCAATAATTGGTGCTGTCAAAAACTCTCATTTCCAGCTCTCCATCTTCCCCTTCCGTGCAAAAGAAGTCACCCAGTTCAATCTCCAACCACCCATCTCCTCTTTTCTTTGGATAATGTCCATCACTTTCTCTGGCAGGTATAGATCTTCTGCAGCTAAAGTTAAAAAAATCAACTGGCCTTCTTGCAGTACGGAATTGCTGCCCTCTCCTTTCTGCATTCCAGCAAACAGAACGCGCACAAATCTTGTCTCCATCCAGTTTCATTGCAACCTCAACTGGCTGGTCATCCAATCCATAAGCTTCTATAGAGAACTTGAAGACAAGGTTTGCTGTGTACAATATTGATGGGGAGAGCATACAAGTACTGATTTTGCCACGGATTTCAAGCCAACAAACTTTAATAAGCTCAGCCACTTCTGGAAACCTGTAGGTGAACCATCAACATTTAAATATCATAAGCACAGAAACATAAAACTGAAAAAGGAAAAAAAATAAAAGAAAAACCTGGATGCTGGATTAGAATTCCATTTCCAATATCGAGGAGTATCGCTCCATGTAATCACGAGGTCCATTGCAGATAGCATGTAACATTTCTTCCCACTCTTTTTTTCCAATGAAAAGCTCTATCCAATCAAAAAGCAGCACACTATTAGACATATCAACTCAGTCACATAGAGCTTGGGACATGGGATTGGAGGACAAGAGGCAAAACAACTTCTTCACCTGTCCCATACAAAATTTCATTTTCATCTCTCCAATGTGACAGCCTTGTCCCATTATTTACAGCCGTCTAAGGCGCATCAAATACATGCTAAAATTATTTTGATTTAATTTTTTCAGACAAAATACAACTCAAAAAGGCCACGAAAATCAAGGGACATCAACACACATGCTGAAATTATTTTGAAACGTCCCTCATAACTAAGATAGAAGTTACATTGATCATTACAGGAAATCTAAGGGAGGACTTGCATCAAACAATCACAAAGAGTAACTGCTGGAAGTATAACTTCTGTCCCTTGACAAAAAATATTGAGGTATAACTTTTGTCACTTGACCAGAAAATCTTAAGGTGTACAGGAAACCCTCAACACTATTCTAGTTTATAAGAAAAAATCACAGATTTTTGAATTTAGGAAACTTCAAAACCCTTTTAATTTCTATAGAAGAATAAAAAATAGCCTCAAAGCCAAAGGGTCTAACAAAGACTTGGAACAAAGTTAATGGATGAAATTTAGCACATGAAAAGCAATTCAATCGAACAGAGACTGTCAAACACAAAGGGGCCTATACAAAAATAAAAAGGGAATTTTCTTTTTACCTTTCTCCCATTGTCAACAAGGATTGGATTGTCACAAAGGCTAAAATACAGTTCCCTTTTGGATGAAACAGATGCCAGCAGGAGAGAACCATCAGGGGAAGTGGAAAGGACAGACTCAAGATCGCTAGGCAAGAACCTCTCCCATACAACGTCGGATATGGCGGCCGACTTGAACATGGGAGAGACAGCTGAGAGCCGGGCAACGTCCAGGGGAGCAGTAAAGGACAGTGCGTTCGCTATGCATCCCTCCGGCAGCTCATTTAAATGCAATTCTCCTGATCTTTCCATTTTCGTATGCAAGAATCAAATCCTTTCTGCTCGCTGTAATTATATCTTGGAGTGGAAAGTGTCGGTTAGACACAGCGGTGCAGTTTCCCCAAATTTTATTATTATTTATTTTGAAAATTATTTTTTTATTATTATTATTTTGATAAGTAGATGTTAAAAAATAAATTTAAAAAATAAAAATAAAATAATTTTTTAAATAAAAAATATTTTAAATATCACTATCTTAAACCTGTCCCAAAAAAATCACATGTTAGATAAGTTGTTTTTTTTACTTTTTTATAATTTTAATTATTGTTTTAGAATAAAAACAATTTAAAGATTTTTTTCAATATATTTTTTATTACAATAAAAATAGTAATAAAGAGATAAGTTTATTATATATATATATATATATATATATATTCATTATAAAATCATTTCTATCACTGCCAGAAAATCATCAAATACAAACAAAATCACTTATGATTTTCTTCTATCGATATTTTACAGTGATATTTACTAACCGAATTTCTTTCATCACTAACCCTATTGGTATATATCGACAGAAACATTCTGTTGGTATATACCGAGGGATCAAAGTCAGAATATAAAGAATTTTAAAAAACAAAGTAACATGATGATGTGTAAGTTTTATGAACAAGTTTACCGACAGAATTACAGTAGGATTCAAATTAAGATGTCTATACAGTAACGTGTCTATTATACTGACAAAATCGTTGATGGGTTTCCAGACAAAATTATTTCATCGGTAATATTTAATATATGACCTGGTCATTGACTCTCCCCTCCTCTATTTCTCCTTCTTCTTCCTCTCTACATCTAAACAAACCCCTCCCCCATTGTAAATAACCAACCACCCCAACCCAAACATCGCCTCTTATCTTAACACAACTCATCTTTCTTTAACTTTTCTAGTCACAACATTTGTGTTCTGATTTATTGTAGATTTTTCATTTTAAGTAAGTACATCTACCTTTCTTTAATTTTAACACAATTTTAAAATGTCAATTTTATTATTGAATGTTTTTTTAATATATATATTGTGTTTGAGTGTTTATTTTTTTTATTGTTTTTTTCTCAGACAAACTTGTTGTATGGATTTATAATTTTGTACATGTTATGTTTTAGATTTTATAAAATTATATTTGTTTGTAAATTGTTGAAACTTAAGTTTAATTACCGACCTAGATGTATTGTGATGAAATAAATAATGGCTTGTTTAACGGGTTTGTTTTATACTTTGTCAATTTTATTGTTGAGTTGTAATTTCTGTAAATTAATATGTATAAATTTATATGTACGTAGATAATTGATAATGAATATTTAAGAGAAGCTTGAAAGTAAGTTGGATAATCTTGAGCTAAACCAATATTTTTGCAAAATCATTTACTTAACGTAGTTAATTAATAAATGTTGTCATCATTATTTTATATAGATTCGATAGAAGTCATAAATGATCGTTCATAGATGTATCGAGATTCATCTCAAGGATTGTGAATGATGGATTATTATAATAGGGTTCAGAGTTTTATTAATTTCGCAAAATCTATTACAAGAAATATTAGTAGAGACGGTATAGGTGTCCATGCAGGAGGTGTAAAAATAAAAAGTTTATTCATCCAGATGTTGTAACGATGCATCTTCTACATAAAGGATTCATGGAGGATTACCTGTGTTGGTATGCACACGGAGAACCATTTATTCATCACGAGATCATGGTAGAAAGGATGGTTAGGTCAACTTCTAGTGCTAGTAAGTGTGCATAAAGTTGTAAATGACAACAATAATCCTCACAAGAATATGGTTATGGATGCAATAAGAATGAATCAAGGTCATGACAGTAAATGTCCAATCGTAGATGAAGAACCTAATATAGACACGACCAAGTTTTTTGATCTTTTGAAAGATTCTAATGAACCATTATGGAATGACTGCACAAATCAGAATAAATTATCAGTTGTTGCACAAGTATTTACCATCAAATCGAATTATGGGTTGAATGAGGTTAGTTATGACAGAATTGTCGAATGAGTGAGAAACATTTTACCTAAAGGGAATATGCTGAAAGAGAGTTTCTATGCTGAAAGAGAACTTCTATGCTGCTAAGTCCATGATGAAACCCCTCAGTTTAGGAGGATAGAAAATTGACATGTGTCCAAACTTTTGCATATTATACTACCTTGAAAATGCTAAGCTGATCGAGTGCATGACAAGTGGGCATTTCCGTTACAAATCTAGAACTGGTATGGGAAAAACTCTTGTAGCACATAAAAAATTTAGATACTTCTTAATCACACCTAGACTGTAGAGGTTATTTATGTCGTCAAAAGTTGTTGAGCATATGACATGACATTAATTATATGATGTAGTGGAAACTATAGTCCTTATTTAGATGAATTTCACCTGATTTTGGTGCACATTCAAAAAACCATGGAAACTATAATTCTTATCGGATGAATTTCATACGTGATGAAATTGTAGATAAGTTAATGGAATAATAAAAAATCTTTGATATAAAATATTATTTATTTAATGATATAATAATGGTAGTTAAATCTACAATATTTAAATTAAAAACCATCAATATTAATATATTTGTTTTCAGTTATTTTATAACCTCAATTTGAAAAGCATGTTTAACCAAACACATTAAACTACTTTTTATTCAACCTCAATTTCAACCACAGTTTTAACCAAACATATATAAATATCAAACCAACCTTAACCAAAAATACTTTTTATAAAACAATTTTTTTCAAACCACAATCACAAAAGTTACCACAATACCAAACAGACAAAAAATATTTAACCTCATAATATGGGTTTTTGACCTGGTTATGTTTAATGACTTTGTTTACTAAAATTAAATATTTATTTAATTAAATAATAATAGAAATAGATACGAATGAAATTAATTGAATAAAATAAAAGAGAAAAAAATATTATCCAATATTACACATATTAAAAATATTTTTGAAAAAAAATATTTTTTTTATTTTAAGAAATAAAGCTCATTTATATGAAACATAAAAAAAATATAAATTAGAATAATCACTTCAAAAATTATATGCATACAAAATAAATAAATAAAATTATTATTTAAAAAAGGCTAAATATAAAAGAGAGAATGGGTATTAATTTAAATTTAGATTAAAAAGATATTTTGAAAAAAGATATTAAAATATTCATTAATTAAAAAATAAATTTATATATGAAAAAAAACTAGGTGTTGCTAGGCCTCAGAAGCTAGGCCAGCACACCTAGCCTACTCAGTAAGGTCCTATACGCTTGGACCCTTAATTTTTTTTTTATTGCATATAAGATAGATAGTATGTTGTTCATCCCAGTTATTTTTTAAAAATATTATGTCAAATAACACATCCTCATATTTTATAGATTATGACGTCTTATAAATCATGCCTAAAGTTTTTTTACCCAAAAATCATATTTTAACCCATTTATTTATCCATTATATTTAGAAAATACTCTAGACTCCTTGATAAACTCATTTATGACCTTAAAAAATCATCTGAGAACTTGAAATCATCCTAACAACAAAAATCTTTCTGAACTCATATATGTTTTTAAGCAATTTTAAGGTAAAATAAACACTTAACTTATATTTCCCTCATCAAATGAAATCATTTAACACCAAAAATTAAAAAATAAAATTTTGAATCAAAATTGATTTTTTAACTTTAAAATTAGAGGGATCCAATTATTTAATTCATAAAGAATGAGGACTAGGTTGCACATTTAATAAAAAAAAATTGAAAACACTACTCATCTCCTTTGCTTGTTTCACTTTAGTGACCTCTCTTTTAATTTTTTTTTAATTTCTTAATAATTTTAGCTAAATTAGCCTTCAATTAATTCTCAAGGGCAAAAAAAAATATTAAAAAAAAACGAAAAAAAAATTCATGGGTACATTGAATTTACGGCACCCATGAGTGTGAGTCTACCATGTGTGGGAGAACAACATTACCTCATGCCTTTTAGTGTTTTACTTATTAATAATAATTGTTTCACATTTTTAATAACTAGGTAGCAGAGAAATTCAATCTCACCATTTTATTCTATCGTAATAAAGGTAATGGTAGTAGGTGTGTGCAAGTTTTATATTGAAAAGATTATGAGAAATTTAAAGAAATGTCTTTAAAATTGATTGAAAATAAAATTTAATTTAGTATAATGTATTTGAAGATATATTTTTCATCAAATATACTAAAAAAAATACTTCTTAAATAAAGTCAGGATGATCCAATAACAGGATTTAAATCACTGTTCTTGCTCCCAATCCTACCGTTAGTCTTGAATTCAATAATTTGAATGGGATAAAAGTAATAAAATAATAAGTAAATTATTATCATTATGGTGTGCTAAATTATGTCCACATAATTATCCAGATTTAGCAAACATACGATCATATTATTAAGAAAACATAAAAATAACTCAATCTTTGATCATAAGCATTCTGCCCTGGACTTCTTTTCCTTGTTGTATCTATGATAAAGTTGAAATAATAGTGTCTAAGAAAATTAGCAAGTGATTTCTTCCATACAGTAGGGCTTCTTGTTGGCAGATCAGCAGGAAATTTCAACGTAACCATTCAATATATTAATCTAGCAGTGTAATATCAAGTTGGAAACAATGGCGAAAATCAATCCTTTTATTGCACAGAGCAAATAAGCTATTTGTCACCTCTGGCAGCCCATATAAATTCGAGTTTCAGTGTTGCCGGCTGCCGGCTATATTGGATAGTTAACATAAAGCATATAAAGAGGTCATGACGAGAATTTATCCAGCCATATATGGCAACTGCAATGGGATTTTTCGCTGGAGCATAACTCGAACTGCAGGTACAAGCAGAAGGTATAGTGCAAGTTTACAGTGTGAAAATCTTGATCTGAATCCACTAGATTGCTTTCTGGGAAAATAAGATTGTTGTTGAAACCTTGGCTCGACTCCTTGTGATCCCTGTAAAGCTACGGCCAATTCAAAGGGGCAACTTCAGGATTCGAGGTAATCATACACGCTCAATTTTGTAGTTTGAACTGCACAGCAATGTATAGCATTATGGCCTCAAAACTTAAGCCATTTCTTCTCTTTTTCTCTACCGGTAATAGCATTCGATGCAGATGCTTTAGAAGCCTCAGATTTGGCCAAAGCTATGCGAGTCTCGTTTAATTTTCTCATAGCAGACTCATAAACCACCTTCTCTTTTTTGTTTCTGTTTGCCATCTCTTCAAGCTTCTCCACACGTATCCTCAACTCCTTAATCTCATCATCATAAGCAAGCAGATCTCGCCTATTGACTTTCTTCTCCTCTGAGCCTTTACTTTTCTGCTTCTTAGCTGACTCGCTGTTCAGAGCTTCGTTGTGCCCAGCAAGTTGATTATTGATAAGAGTAAAAACATCTGGTCTCGTTTCCTCTTCAGCTTTTGCTGCCCTAGCTGCTGCTGCAAACTTCTTCTCACGTTTTCTTTTCCCACCCCTGCTTCTCTTCTTCCCATGATTATCTTTGATCCCCTCTTTTTGAGACTCCAGAGCATGATCAAGTGATTGCTTTGGTGGGAGGACCTTCACAGGGATAGGGTCCAGCATGCCCTGACCCGATGCACCTAATCCCATCCCTTCACGATAACCCATATTTGCCATCATCTTGGAAGCTATGCCCCGTGTATGATTTTCCCACGTCGCAAATATGGCAGTTCCTGTTTGGATACCTCTTTGTAAGTTTGTGCTCTCAAGAAACCCTAAACCTTCTGCACTCTCTTCATCATAATCGCTAGAATCAGATCCTTCTGAGCTTGAATCAGTTTCCTCTTCATCACTCATCAAAGCATACTCAGATATCGTCATAGCTTCACTCCCAAGCTTTGCAGAGCTTCCACCATCATGGAAAACAACCTGCCCTACTCTGTGTTCATTATCCCAAGATTCAAGTTCAGCTTTCCTCCATATGCCAACATTACTATCTGAAAGTGCCCAGATACTGGATCCCACCAATGACTGATCCCACATTGTTGGCACAAAATTCTTCAGGGAGGATAATGACACATCAACCCCTGCACATATAAAATCACATCAACCAGCAATCCTGGAAATAGCTGTTCCAGCAAATGATATAGATAGGGAATACGTTTAGCAACAAATGAATAGATATATTATGGTTGACAAATAATAGAAATATACGAAATCCCAGATGGAAAAAACAGCAAAAGCTGCTCTAACACAATTGTGAATGCACAAAGAATGGTTTAAGCAGGAAAAAGGAAAGGTGTCAAACACAATAGCCTGCATATCTACTTCAAATATGAAGAATAAATTGTGATCCCAAGTTACTTTATTGTTGTAGTGTGGGGAACAGACTATTAAAACTAAAGAGAGATTTCATAAACAAAGTAAATTGTCCTCCGTAGTCATTCTATGAAAATTGTTTTCCCAATGTAAGGGCAGGCTACATCCTTCATCAATGTCATTGGATGAATTGTGACCGCATTGAATTTTATGAAAATGGAAATATAAATACAGCTTTTCCAGAAGAGGAAAAAAAAAGGATCTACTAGCCCCACACACTTGAAATGATTTCAACATACCATGTGATAAGCGGCAGCTAGTGCCAAATCGACATCGTTCTTGCAGAAAAAACTTGCATATCTGCACTTGGGGAGTCGATCATCAGTATATTAGTTATCGAAAATCATTTTTATTTCATACACTACCTCAATATAGTTTCAGCACTTCTAACATTTTCCCTGTAACATATAATCATCAGTAACACTAGTTGGTGTATAAGTGGCACTTCAGGATGTATTTTTGCCTTTTCAGCAATGCCAAATCTGACTCACTTAAAGGTCTCCCATCCAAAAGAGATGGACAGTAAAAATATTAGGAGAAAAACTATGCATATGAAACCAGGTTTGAGAAAAGAGCTGATAGTTTAGTGAATGGCTACTAAAACATCCCAAGAGTGCTCTTCAGACAAAAAAGAGGATTCTAACAATCCATCAAAACCTTGCATTAGATAAAGCCTAAATAAATAACATACAATCAACAGTTACGGCAGCACAAGGTAGTGGACTAGGTGCAAGTGGAAGGATAAGATTTATGGGTGAATCGGAATGTTCCAGTTCCATCAGCACCACAAAGAACAAACACCGTTAGTCCCACCAAAGAGGATAGATTAGTTATTTGGGAAGGCAATGGACTGTGTCATACTATATTCCAAAAACAAAAAGCAGAAGCAACCTTTTTGGAAATAAACAGAAAAACATATACTCACCAGCATATTTTCTGATATAGGAGTGAGGAAAGCGATCTTCACAGTATCAGAACAAACCAACTCAATAATTTGACCATTGTACCAGCGTCCATCAACATGACGGAATCTGCATTTTGATCCTACAGAGTAAAACTGGTCCTCTAGTGGTTCTGGTTCGACATGAACTGGATCAAGAGGCTCAGCCTTGACATCCTCTAAAGTATGGTAGGAAGCATGTAATACTGAATCTGCCTCTCGTAACAATCGTGCACGTTTTAGATGCAGGAGTCCCTCCTCTACATCTTTAATGACCTGAAGAAGCTCCTCTTGAACCTGAGATGAAAACAATAACGTCAAACAACTTGTACCATAATTCAAAATGATGGAAACGACACAGACAGAAAGTCCACCTTCCACAATCATAAAGCATTATATACATTGCTGCGCATGTTATTTGCACATCCTTGTAAACACAAGCCATACACCAATGTCTAAAGGTCTTCTAGCACAAAGGGTGCTTTTCAAAAGAAGCAATTCTGTAAACCAATAGATGCAAACATTCATTGAAGGTACCAAAGACCATTTCTTTTACACCATTTTGGTTTTAGCATTAATCAGGTAATGTAGAGTTTGCCTGGTCGTGTTCACACTCTTTAGACAAAACATTACAAGAACACATAAGTAACAAGAAAAACAGCTTCTATGCACGAAAAAAACATCATAAGAGCAATGGATAGTAAAACCCAACTTGTTAAACTAAAATACAATTCAACTTTTTAAGAGGTTACCCATCAAAATGAACAGAAGCTTCTACACAAGAAACAAGCATAATAAAAAATCAACCAAAACAAAATCCAACCAGTAAAACTCGAGATACCCACTCAAGTTTCAATCTTTTTCAAAAAATAAACACTCCTACCTTCTACAAAAGCATTAAAAAGCGTATCCCTCAATTGGGTCACCAATAAAATAAAATAAATATGATAAAAACAGAAGGAAAAATAAGAAACCAGGAAGAAAAGGCGGAGAATGTTACAGAGAGAAGCTCAGGATTTGATGGGTCAGAGGCAAGAGCATCATTCAAGGCAGCAAATGAATCTTTCTGCTCTAGCAACTGTAGTTCCAGTTGGTTCTCTAGAGCTCTCTCTTCTTCCTCGTCTGCCATTGCTGCAACGATCCTTCGAGATCAAGGGAGGAGACCAGACAGATGTTTTGAGGTGACTACAGTTGCGTCATTTATATCGGATGATTGACATGTCGTCCTTTTTATATTTTTTTAAAACTTTAATTTACCATGATGGACCAATAGTATAGTCTAAATATATATGATACCCAGAAGTTTTTAGAATTGACAAAATAATAATTTTAGGCTTTTACCTGTAATTTTAAAATCC
>Ga0325404_1006768_pt1 | contig 12009 bp, 10 predicted proteins | sample PopdelMetagenome_18_FD_205664 | JGI IMG/M metagenome (GOLD analysis project Ga0325404, IMG submission 205664) | Populus deltoides microbial communities from Bellville, Georgia, United States - Xylem-Control-R1 | ecosystem: Host-associated > Plants > Phyllosphere > Stem > Wood/Secondary xylem... | reverse complement strand
ACACATTAACGATACAAATTTATTTATTTTTCCAATAATTAAGGGTCAAATTTAGAGAATCAACAGAAATTTGATTCAATCGTGCCAATAATTGAAGGGATTATTAGACAAGAAGGTAGGCAGGCAGTGAATATTGTTTTCGACTGTCTTGAAGGAGTGCTAGTGAAAATAGACTTTTCTGCCTCGTCTCAGACACGACAAAAAGCATAAGCAGTTCTGAAAATATATATAAAAAATTGATAATTTTGCACTTTATGTTGAACATGCTGACTTGCATTTATATGTTGAACCACACAGTAGATGATACAGTGTGAATTTTCAAACTCTAAACGAATGTTCCTGCATAAATTAGCTAAATCAACCTTCATAAATTATGAATAATTCTGTAATCAGAAGCACTAGAAGGGTCTCTATATGCCTTTGATGATCTGTGTCAACAGTTCCTTGGTCTGCTGAACTGTGAGAGTATTGCCGAAAGCACCCTGAAATCACATAACATTTGAGCTTAGAAGACAGAAAAACTAACGAGAACTTAGAACACAGAAAAAGGTACATCAGAAACACACAATTATTGGAACATTCTCTTTCTGTTTTATCCTCTTTTTGTTTGTAAATATAGGAACCTTGGTGGTATTCTTAGCCTGCTATAATAACAAGGTAGCCTCACATGTAGCCTTACAAGAACCTCTACCTTGCTATAAAACTAGTCACCTGTCATGGAGGTGCAGAGGGCATCTACTAAAACAAATGACTCTAAATTTTTGCTCCATACCTCAACACAGGCTGTAACAAGCATTGCTCCTTTAGAGGTAGTGACATTGCTGTCAATGAGCTCCAAGCCAAAGCAAGCCATTTTCTCCATCAATCTAGCGAACCCGCCTCTCTTCTTCTCCAAGATAATCTTGATCCAGAGCTTATCCCCTTCGATGTTAGTCACCTGAACATCTTCCTGCCAATATCAACAGAACCAAACAAATACAAGTTAAGGCTAGAAAAATTACATTAGCAGCTTTTTTAGACTGGTGAAAAAAGCTGTATTGAAGTTTTTTTCAATAAAACCTTAATCCCGCACTGTTTCATTTCCTCAGAAGCGTCAATCTCAATAACCCTTGTCTTGAATTCCTCTTCCGACGATGATGCTTCCATTTCTTGAAGCATGTCAGTAAGAGCCTCCACATTTTTCTTCAGCTCTTGGATGTAAGTAATTGCATCCTCAATTATGGTGCCCTTGTTCATCTAAAAAACAGCCCAAGATTTCATTAGCAAATCATCATTAACTACACATGATGATGTCAAGAAAATAAAATCGAGATTAGGGTAATTACATTTGTGATAATAGGGACTAGTGCACGCAGTGTCAAGAGCCTGTTACTCAGCTTCTCTCTTCTCCTTCTTTCAGCATGAAGGTTCTTTGATTTGTAACCAACTGTATCATCATAACTAGTCCTCTTCCGGCCCATCCTTCCCCAACAACTGCCTTCTTGATCAGCTAAGCCTAACTCATTCATGGCTAAGTATTTCATTGTCATGACAATCGGTACTGACCAAGTGAGAGAGAGAGAGAGAGAGAGGATGAACTTCTGGATCAATACTACAACTAAAGACATTAGTCGTGTTCTTGGCTACTTATAAAGCAGTTACTCACACAAGTGAGAAACAGAATCTCTGCTGTTTTAATTGTGTGTGTGTGTGTGTGTGTAAGAGAGAGAGAGCGAGGGAGAGAGAATATGGTTAGCTGCATGCAATTTGCCATTCTTTTTGGATTTTATTTGTTATAAAATTCTTTCGACTGATGAATGGTTATTTGCAATGCTTGAGAACCAAGAAACATAACAATGTGGTAATTTCAACTCAAAAACAATATTCTAGTATTAATCAATGTATGGTTACGGCCCTAACCGTGAATTAATTATAGTTATTGACCCGGTTAAAAATTGAATGGTTAAATTAACTCGGGTAAATTATTTTTATTAAAAAAAAGTTATTTATACTAGCATAATAATTAAATTTAATCAAGTTAATTATATATTACATGTTTAATTAATAACTTCCTTTGCAGTGTTTGTAATGTTACAAAAGGTGTGAAGAAGGAAGGAGACAATATATTTTGTGTCCTGTTGAAGGACAGTATTGTTGTCGAAAGTGTGCCTGGCCACGCTAAAGATGTGTTAAGGGGTGATGTTGTGTACCAAACAGATGCCAGAAACCGAATATTGTGTCTTTTTTTTCTTTCTATTTTCACATAAATTTGGTAATCAAGGAAGAAAATATAAATGCTTTTTTTTTAATATAATTAATAAAATATGAATACTTTTTATTGCTACATTTATTGTAATTACAAGTTATTCAATTGTGAGGTAAAAATATATATGTAAATTTTTTTATTAAATATAAAATATGAACATATCAATCTAAAAAAATAAAATAAAATATTTTAAATATTTTATTTAATTAAACTTAACTTACCCGTAATTTTCAATAAGGAAAAAAGACATTAACATAATGTTAAACTTTTATTTATTTACTTAATAATATTTCCTCAACAATTATATTTATTAAGCATTAATATATATATATATATATGTGTGAATTTATTTATTATGATATAATTAATTTTAATATTCTTATCACTTTTATTATGCCTAATGCAGGCGTTAAAAATACTATTATATTTGAAAAAGAAAAAATAATAATCTCAAAACAGAGTCTATGAATATTAGTTGGGTTTGTATAAAATTAGATGCCTACTAGAACAGGGCTTAGGCCCAAGACATCGAACGACAAATCAGTCCAATTGCATAAAGAACGACAAGTCATGCATGAATCATAAGGGGACATCTTAAACCCTACGAACCACACAACAGTGTCATTTTCACTTTGACTCCCAGGCCCCAGCCTCTCCACAACCCAAAAACTATGTCGGCTTTATCCCGCCTTTTCCGCAGCACATTCTCCACCGCCACCTCCGCCGCAGCAACCGAAAACACCATCGTCAGATCACTCTCTAACGAAGTTTTCAGAGAACGCAGCCTCAAACGTCTTGTTGAAAAATTCAAAAAAGCTTCCGAAAATGAGAGGTTTCGAACTAAAAGTGCCATTTACAAAGACACCATTCGCCGCCTCGCAGCTGCCAAAAAGTTTCGCTACGTAGAAGAGATTCTAGAGAACCAGAAGCAGTATCAGGACATGTCGAAAGAAGGTTTTAATGCTCGTTTGATTTCTCTTTATGGTTCATCGGGCATGTTCGATAATGCGCGCAAGGTGTTTGATGAAATGCTTGAAAGAAAATGTGCCCGGACGGTGCTGTCTTTCAATGCGCTGTTGGGGGCTTGTGTTAATTCAAAGAAGTTTGATGAAGTTGGTGGTTTATTTAGAGGGTTATCGGAGGAGTTAGAGATTGAACCGGATTTGGTTTCGTATAACACGGTCATGAAGGCCTTTTGCGAGATGGGTTCGTTGGATTCGGCTGTTTCGTTGCTAGATGAGATTGAGAAGAAGGGTTTGAATCCTGACTTGATTACGTTTAATACGCTCATAAATGGGCTTTATGCGAATGGAAGGTTTGATGCTGGGGAGAGGATTTGGCAGCGAATGAAGGAAAAGAATGTTAAGCCTGATGGCAGGAGTTATAATGAGAAGTTGCTTGGATTGGCATTGGAGAAGAGAATGAAAGATGCGACAAAGGTTGTTGAAGAAATGAAGAGCGAGGGGATTGAATTTGATATCTTTAGTTACAATGCTTTGATTAGAGGGTTTGTTAATGAGGGTGATTTGGAGGAAGCCAAGGGTTGGTATGGTGAGATAAGGAAATCTGATATCAAACCAGATAAATTGACTTTTAAGACATTGATTCCTTTCGTTGTTGAGAAGGGTGATGTTGCCTTTGCCTTTGATCTTTGCAAGGATGCTCTCTCTAGCAAGTTGGCTGTTAAGGAGGCACTGATACAACCTGTGCTGGATGCATTGGCTAAGGAGTCAAAGATCAATGAAGCAAAGGAGCTTGTGGAACTCAGCAAGGCACGTCGTTCCGATTCTTTAAAGTTGACATTGCCTTCAATATAGGCATGCAATTGCCTCTCTGGTTTCGTTTTTTTCATCTGGTATACCTGCAGATGTTGAGAAAAGAAGGATTTTATGGAGCTTTCGCAGTAAAATAATTCCAAACATCTTATAGCTTGATCAGTGGTACTCCGCACTTTCTTTCTTAGTTCGGTTGTCTTTATTTTCTAGTGGTAGTCAATCTATGCTCTAACTTGTCATTGAAATTTTATAGCTTTGCTTTCATTTCTATGTCAAGTTTTTATTGCTGAATTAGTACGTGTTCTTAAGTTTATTCGTAAGTGAACCAAATTGAAAAATTCCGTCTTCAAAGTTTGAGTTTTGATTCTTCTTTTGGAATCACTTTATTGTGGGAAAGACTCAATTGTATAAATGGATGTAATCTTGAAAAATTTTGCAACCTTTTCACATTTGAAACTGCTTTCATAGATGGTTGCCTGTCAATAACAATGTCTTTGCTTATGTGACTCAAATATAGACGGTTAAAAAGTACATGGCAGGTGAGATTCTGCCAGCGTCCGGCAAAGTAACTTCCCTTGTGACTTCACCTGAGGTACATTCAACGGAGATTATGGGTACAAGTCCTTCCCTTGATTCTTGGGATAGCTTGTAAATTTCTAACTTACTTTTATGGCACACTTGGTGCAAGGCTTAAGAAGCATGCTTCTTCCAAAAGAAAAAACCTGATTTGCCCTTGTCAACGTAAAAGATTGAGAGTGACATGATCTAGTGATATAGTGAAATGGTTACAACTTACAAGGTCTGAAGGAATATATATATATATATATAGACACACACTAGATTGGTGGCCGCGTGGGCTAAATTAATTTTTTTTAATGTAGAAAAATAGATGTGCAGATGCTTCTAAACTGTTTTATGAAATAAAAAAAAATAATTGTAAATCAAAATATTAATGCATATATTAAATAAAAAAAATTATATACATTAAAAAATAAATAGTAAAAAAAAGGTTATTATCGCTGAAACTAAAAGATAGATGAACTTTTTTTAACCAATTTCTTATTAGATTAAATGATAATTAAAATAGATATATATAGAAAAGTAATTAATTAAAACGTAAGGGGAAAAAATATTATGTAGAGTTGCTAATATTAGAAAAAATTGTTATAAGCATTCAAAATATATATTTCAATTAGTCTCAATTAAAATTAAAATACGCATCAAACACATATATTTAATAAATTCATTTATAAAAGAAAAATCTAAAGCTAAAAAAAAAAACCAGTGTGTTTGCAAAAGCCCCTTGACAGAGGAGTTACTCAACTAAAAGAATTAACTTCAATATTAATACATATAAGGATGTTGATAATTTGATTAAAAGGAAGTACTCCCTTCTTAAAATTAATTACTCATTGTAATGATATTCATATTATATTGCAGATTCTTACTGGCTTTTGGGATTCTCAAAGAATCGGTATTCCACTCTTTGCAAAGATCCCTTCTTGGTATTTTGTTGCAGGCATCTCCCATTGCTTGGAAATTTACTGGAAGCTTAAGCTATATATGTGATGTATATTTTGTGACCTTCGGAGAAGAATCTTAATAAGCTGTGAAATCTGTTCACAATACGAACTCAAATTAGAGAATATAGAACAAAGATCTCAGAAAGCTTTCACAATCCAAACATGTTGTAGATTCAACAAGAACCCATAGCTAGAGGCGAATAGGTCGCTGACCGACTCGGTGATCAATTTACGTCCATCCATGAAGCAATAACCTTCTATCCCATCTTCAAAAGAGGAATCGATCGCTGGGATGATGGGCTAGAATTCTTGACCTGGGTTTTCGAGGCTGCTAGAGAAGGTCTTTTAAGGTGTTTGTCTCACGACATGAAGGCTTGTGCAGAGGCCTGTGGCCGCAATGATATGGTTCTCGTTGTCGTCTAGTAGGTCTGGCTGCGACAACATGCTTCCAAGCAAGCGAGGAAGATGAACTTGGAGCTCAACCTTCAAATAAAAGAACAAACCGAAGGAGAAATTTTACAGCAATTCGGCCTCCTTTGAACAACCAAACTAAAATTAAAGGGTCTGTGTTTTTTTGTGAATTAGGAAAGGTGGGTTCTCTCTCTCTCGCAAGAGGAAGGGAGAATTGTTAACATTAAGAATCAAGAATGGGATTGATTGATAAGAATCAGAATTGTTGGGGGACTTAATTGGTATGATCGACGGGTGGGGATCCAAATGAGACATGCTAGTACGAGGGGCAGATTTTTCCTTTCCCCTTTTGGGTTTAAACACCAACCATTACTAGCAGAGAGGTCTTGAACCCCTTTCTCTCAGTAAGCTCAAACAAAACCCAAAATGATCAAATCGTCCTCTGCCTGTGGCCGCCTCCATGGCATCTTCAAAAGATCTCCCTCCTTCAGACCGCCGGCCACCGCAACCGCGACCAAAAAAAGAGGCACGCTCGAGAAAATGGTAAGCAGGTTCAAGAAATGCTCAGAGTCCAGCTCATTCCGGTCCCGCTACGACATATATGCTATCACCGTCAAACGCTTAATCAAATACAATCGACTCTCCATGATCAACGAGATCCTTGACCACCAAAAGAACTTCCCTGATATGACAAATGAGACCTTCACTGCGCATCTCATTCACTTATATGGGAAAGCCGGCATGTTTGATGACGCCCGCAAACTGTTTGATGAAATGCCCGATTTAAAATGCCCTCGCACAGTTTTCTCATTTAATGCCTTGTTATTGGCGTGTATTAATGCACGCAGGTTTGATGAGATTAAAAAACTTCTTGCAGATTTTAGATCTGAGTTGGGAATAACTTTTGACGTGGTTTCTTACAGTATTGCTATTAATGGCTTCTGCAAGATGGGTGATTTGGTGTCCGCTGAAATGGTGTTTGATGAAATGATAAAGAGTGATGTAGAGCCGAACTTGATCACGTTTAATACGCTTTTAAATGGGTTTTATTTGAATGGCAAGTTTGCTGACGGAGAGAGGATTTGGAGTCGCATGGTGGAAATGAATGTTGTGCCTGATGTAAGAAGTTATAATGCAAAGTTGCATGCTTTGGCGTTGGAGAACAGAATGAAAGAAGCTATTGAAGTAGTTGAGGAAATGAGAGATAAGGAGCTTGAGCTAGATGTGTTTAGTTTCAATTCTTTGATTAGAGGATTTCTTAATGGTGAGGATTTGAAAGAAGCTAAGCAGTGGTATGGTGAGATGAGGAGGCATGGTTGCGAGCCGAACAGGGTGACTTTTCAGTTTTTGATTCCCTTTCTTTGCGAGAAGGGTGATGTTGGTTTTGCTGTTGAGATTTGTGAGGAAATTTTTGACAAGAAGTGGCATGCAAGAGCAGAAGTATTGCAGCTTGTGGTGAATAGATTGGTTATGGAGGCTAAGATCCAAGATGCAGAAAAGCTCGTGCAAGATGGAAAGAAACACAAATATGAACTTCTCATGCCTTGAAATTGCTTGCAAATGAGTGGTACAACGGTTTCTGTTTGAGTGCCAAAGCTTGTGGTGAGATGCAGAGAAAGATGTCACAAGCTCATTCTGCTACTTAAAGTTTTAGTAGAGAAGAGTAGCAATGTTACTGCTATAAATAACTTATCAATCATTGTTGTCCTACTATCCAAATGTTGCATAATAAGCATAAGAATCTTCAATTTTATCTAAGTCGGAATACTGCTTGAAGTTCATCATCATTTACAAAGCCATCAAATTCATTGTTCGTTAATTTCATTATATATGCGGTTTCTTGGGAGGCTGGTACCATTACAACCTTGGCTATCAGCTTCTCGGTCATCGAAAATGTTAGTTTTACCAAAATAAAGTACAATTCTATGTTTGTCATTCTTTTCCCAGTCAAGAAATGAAAGCCCATTAGAGCATTTCAATAGTTTGGTTCCTCCAATCAGAGAAAATTGATCACGAAAGGTTATTTTGATCTTCAAAAAAAGGATTTGTTATAATTACATGTACTGCGGGTAAATAAGCTACTCAAGTCTCAACTGGGTGTAAGATTATCATACAACAAGTAATAAACATCGTAGCAAATGAACAGTATTTTCTTCAAGAAGCTTCTTTATGTTGTTGTATATCATCAGGCACACATTGTTCTTGTACAAGCTTGCATCTCATGATTTTTCCTCAAAATCAACATCAATGATCTCAGGATCTGACTTTGAACTCCTGGTCCCTCTACCACCTCCTGAAAAGAAATCCCCAGGCCCTCTGCCTGGAAAGCCTCCCTTAGGCTGCCACACGATGTTACCACAGCCACCACAACGAATCACTTGGTTCTTGTAACCAACGAACTGTCTTTTACAAGCTGGACAAGCTCCCTGTCCAAATTTGACATATTTATAGTGGACCTCTATGCTAATTTATAAATTACCACAAATAAAGACATAAACAGAAGATGGTGTATTAACTTTTCAGCAGCTCAAGCAAATGTAATAAGCAGTGCAATCAAGAAATCTGCTCAAGATATTTAAATTCTTGATGAATGAAAGATGCGTGGATTTAAGCCATTCGATCAAGAATTAAGCATGAAATTAGTAGTTTCAGAAAGTCAGAGTTCTAAAGGCACTTAAGGTGCACCAAGTGAAGAATGGATTTTTTTTACGAAGAAAGAAAAAGACAGAAGTTGTGCATTTCAATCTTTTTCAAAGACTCCATAGTATTTGTTCAATCATCAAAATATCAGTGCTTTCAATTGAATACAATATGTTGTGTTCAATAATCTTAATCAAATAAGAACCAGTAACTCCTTATCAACTAATATCCCTAGCCCAATTCTACTAAACATTAAACAACATAAATAAGAAGTTTCCTCCGTTGAAAGGATTTTTTAGATTAATATCAACAAAAATAATTAATGACAGAACCAAAATATCCTTTCTATCAATTGTATAACCATAAAACAATATAGTCAAAAGCAACGTGTCATAGCCAGTGATACCTTGATAACAAGATTATTTGCCAAAGTCCCAATGAGAAGAGGTCCAGCAATCGGCAGAACCCATGTAGCAATTATGAAGAGCCGAAACATCCACCCAGATAAAGCAAACCAGAGGAAAAAAATAGTCTAAAAGGCAACAAACAAAGCAAACACACAAGTAATTCTAAATGTGAGCCTGAAAACAATTAGATAATTAGAAAAGCACAACCAATGGAAAGGAAATCACTTAATTCAAACTACCGAATCCAGAGATATTCATCTATTAAAACTCCTACAAATTTATATTTACACATTGCATTTTCCCCAGAGAAAAACAAAAAGGAATGGACTACTATTAAACTAGTTTTAATAGGACATGCTTGGTGCAATTTCATGTTTACTTGTTGCATTTTCCCCAGAGAAAAACAAAAAAGGAAAGGACCGCTATTAAACTAATTTCATTAGGACATGCTTGGTGAAATTTAATGACAATAAAAACATTTTACTTGCAATAACGCATGCAAAGTACAGAGGGATTATACTCACAACAAAACTCCTTCCTATCGGGGTATTGAAAAAGTCATTAATCTGCTTCCTGTACTGCAAAGATAAAATCATTGATCAAACCAAAAGCTCAAATAACTTAGAATGACATTAAAAAAATATGACATCATCAAAACTAATACTATTCCAAACTATGAAGAGTAAAGGAGACTTGTTTATGCCATTAACTTTATATTAGTGGTAGGAAGAGTTTTAGACAATAAATTGTTAGTGTCCAACATTAAAATAAATTTTGAATGAAACCAATTGATCAAAACTAAATCTAAAGTCTGCAGGTTTTCCATAATCAATTGCATAAAATGGAAAAATTACTATTATAAATTACAAATCCTAGAAAAGCCACCTGGGATGGGGCTCAAATCTTGGTTTTAAATCTTAACTGCATCCATGATAGAGGAGTCAAGGGGTCGTCACCAGCATTATGTAATGGTTGTGGATGTTTCTGTTAAGAATTATTAGCAACTCTATGCAACATGGTAGTACTGCACACGTTAACACAATAACCACACTTTTAGTAGTTAAGTATAAGAAACTAAATGGTTTAGTAACTTTTTATGGTCCCTTACTATGGCATTTTTAGCGCATTGTATCATTGACTAGTGACTAATAGAATGTGTAGACCCTGAATATTCACTATGGTGGCAGCAAATATTCCTCAATCCATCTTTGAAAACATGTCATCAAATCAGCATATCACATAAATTTAACCTCAAAATCTTGTGAAATATGCAGCAACCAATATTTAATACACCTCTGGCTACCTAAAGTAAGAATTTGAAAGTTGTAACAGCAATGCAAAGTATGAAAAGAGCTTTATAATATAGGCTAGATGGGGACTGTGGGATGAGTAGTCACAAGCTTCATTTCTTCCAATTCTTTGAAAATGCAAATGAAGTAGCAACTAATTTGCTCCTTCTTTTCCTAGGTGCTTTTCACCGGGTATCATTTTCAAGGCTCTCTCAGGGTTATTAACCTCAGTATGTTTTGATTAATTTCCTTGATTATGAGAAGAAACAGAGAAACTCAAGCAAAAGCGCAATTAAAGAATAAACTAACTTACGTTTCTGGTCCCGGCTTCAACACGGGAGCTAAAATGATTATAGGTTATTATTTTTCATGTTAGTGTTCAAGCAACTGCTCATAATACAGTGAGGAAATAAATATGTCATATGCATGATCTCATCAACAAGAAACTCAAGCAAAAGCGCAATTAAAGAATAAACTAACTTACGTTTCTGGTCCCGGCTTCAACACGGGAGCTAAAATGATTATAGGTTATTATTTTTCATGTTAGTGTTCAAGCAACTGCTCATAATACAGTGAGGAAATAAATATGTCATATGCATGATCTCATCAACAAGAAACTCAAGCAAAAGCGCAATTAAAGAATAAACTAACTTATGTTTCTGGTCCCGGCTTCAACACGGGAGCTAAAATGATTATAGGTTATTATTTTTCATGTTAGTGTTCAAGCAACTGCTCATAATACAGTGAGGAAATAAATATGTCATGTGTATGATCTCATCAACAAGAAACTCAAGCAAAAGCACAATTAAAGATTAAAATAACTTAAGTTTCTGGTCCCTGCTTCAACACAGGAGCTAAAATGATTGTAGGCTATTATTTTTCATATTAGTGTCCCAGCAACTGCTCATAATACAGTGCAACACTATGCATAACTATTTCAATTTGTTATATTTAATATACCATGGATCCATTATCAGGGGGGGTATAATTATCAGAATTTCATGGAACTCTATTTTATTTTAATCAACAGTGTCCGCATGTACTATTTTATCTTCATTTAGTTTTGATAGAGATTAGTTTATTTCAGACAGTTATGATTGCTCGTTATTAAGGTTACATTATCAAAAACTTATATAAGCTTCATAATGTGTTATGTTTTTTTCTAACATTCTTAATAATCTTCAGACGTTTAGTTTCCTGCATGAGGATTTCTTCTAAGAAGTGATTCATTAAGCTTACTAATGTGAAGTTATTGGTTCTATAACTAATTTCCTTTTTTCTCACCAAAAAGTCCAGAAACCAAACCAATTTCCCAAAGAATAAATTTCCCAATTCTTATATTAATAATCCCTTACCATATGCTTATTGCCCGAGAACTTACTGCCCTCTACTTCAGTGTCATTGGATCAAGACTTTCTACTTTGTTTCTAGATTTAAGGTCCAGAGTAGTTTAATGTTTCAGTTTTCAGATTATTATATAGGATTGTTTAGACTCCATGACTTTCTATGGTCCTCGGTTAGACAAGCATGGATTAAAACTCACTACGACAGCCAAGCTAAACAAGTGTATAACAATTAGATGAGCAGATATCTTTTTCTTTCAATTTTTTTTTCCATGTATTAAATTCATATACAGGAACAAGAATCATTTTTCTATTAAAATCACAATATTAGACAGTGCCTAAGGAAGGAGGAAGGGAGGAACGAACCCTAGGCCAA
>Ga0325404_1006765_pt1 | contig 12009 bp, 8 predicted proteins | sample PopdelMetagenome_18_FD_205664 | JGI IMG/M metagenome (GOLD analysis project Ga0325404, IMG submission 205664) | Populus deltoides microbial communities from Bellville, Georgia, United States - Xylem-Control-R1 | ecosystem: Host-associated > Plants > Phyllosphere > Stem > Wood/Secondary xylem... | reverse complement strand
AAATTATAATTTGATCACTAGTTAAAGGATGCAAAAAGTGATGAAGAAAATTATGCATAAGTGATAGAAGGGTTTCTTGTAGAAATCTGATTACAAAATGACATTTGGCACTGCTAAGATTTAAATATGTTGAATTGGGTTAATTACTTGTGTAAAATGAATATATTATATATTCTATTAATAATTAAAAAAAATGTATCTCTCTAGAAATATCTACCTACGATTACTCAGCTAATATTTTTTAAAAAATATAACTATCTATGATTTAAGGGTGATAAGATAGAGGCTACAACCTTATTTACATAATTCTTTTCATATAGAGAAACGATCTCTTCAAATGGAATATTTTTACGTAATTGTAATTTAATTTACATGTTATTAACTCATTAAATTATTCAATAAATTAATTATTTTTTTAATATATTGATGTTTTAGTCAACTTATATATGTATCTTAATTAATTTTATAAATTTTAAAATTAATAATTATATAAGTTATAATGATTATAAAATTTATAAAAATTAATAATTTTTACAAAGCAAATATATGAACTGACTATTAAGCTGCATCCCGTCACTTCATTCTTTTTTTTAGGTGTACAACTCTACTTTGATATTTGTCAATTTTATATTTCCAGCTCATAAATGAAGCGGCGGTGCATAGCGTATATAGTACTAGGCACTGCCTGGCACATGAAAAAAACATGAGCAAGCCCAAAACCCAGCAGTAGCATCGCTCTGATTACCAAACCTGCGCATCACCACCACTGTCTTCAACGGCGAAGAAAGCAGTACCGATAAGATCATCGAGATCTTGAACCGGCGGCGATCCATGTCGAAAGCGCGAGTTTATACCGATGTGAATGTTCTGCGTCCTAAGGAGTATTGGGATTACGAGTCTCTCGCTGTTCAGTGGGGGTAATTAAGTTTTAATCAAACCCTAATCGGTTTCTGAATCTCTCCTTTTAGTTGTTTTTTATTAATCTGGTTTTTTTTTTTTTTTTGAGATTGGGGGACTCATGTGCTTGAGAATTTAAGATGTTCTTAGTGCTTGGGACATGAAGAGAATTTATCGGAGTTGTACTAAGCCAAGCAATTTTTTTTTTAGGTTTTGGGCATAGTAAATAATCAATTATTATTATTTGGTTAAATTGATTGCTATATTATGTTCCTTTTTTTATTTTTGTTTTTGTTTTTATCTATTTTGGTGGATCTACTAGCCGTGAGAGAGAGGACTCTAAGATATATGTGATGTATTAGAAATGTTGCTAACAGACTAGAACGGTATCCAAATTGCTTGGTTGTCCATATGGATGAGAGCCATTTCTTTGGTTTGGATAATGCTTTCAAAAGCTATAGCATCCTAGGTACTGAAAGTATGGTTTTCATTGTGCTATTGTTTTCTGGTCATAAAGTTGCTGTCCAAGAATTGGATATATGGTGAAATGAGGAAGATTTTCCTCTTGTAAATGACAAAAGCGTAAAATCTCATTCAGTTAAGGGGAAGTGATTTTTATTAAGATTGTTCTTCTTTGTGAAGTTGGTTTGCTGTATATTCACTAAAAATGGATGCTTCTGTTTTCTTTCAAGTATTTCTGAGATTCTAAGCAGGCTTATATTTGGTAATCACTGAGGACTGGCTTATGTGAAATGATATTATTGATACTAAGTTTCACTGGTTGATGCAGAATTTAAATGTGTAAATGAACAGGGACTCTTAAAGAATGCAAAATGTAGCAATTTTAAAAGCTAAAATGGATTTCGCCGAATACTTTCGTACCATTTAGCTCCATCTCTGATTATTCTATATTAAATTTTTGGCTTCCCATCTTTTTACCTGTCCCTAGCCATCTCTTGCAGCTTAGGCTTGATGTTTCAGTGTTCTATAGTAAAATACCAGATTAGTGGTATCAAGCTTTGTGTTATATAATAGCCGGCAGATCTGTTCATTCCTCTTTTTCTTATTTGTATCCTCTAGTGGTAGCTATGGTGTGTTTTCTTTCCTTTATGTTTTAACTTTTCTAGATCTTTCCAGTGATCAAGATGATTATGAGGTTGTTCGGAAAGTTGGAAGGGGAAAGTACAGTGAGGTTTTTGAGGGCATAAATGTCAATAGCAATGAGCGGTGCATTATCAAGATCCTCAAACCTGTTAAGAAAAAGAAGGTGATTGTTAATATCTCTATATCTAACATTTCAGTGCTTTCTTTTTTTAAAAAAATAAATAAATGTTTTTCCCTTAAAACTTAGCTATAAATTTGTTTGAGGCATAGTGATTACCATTCTATGATCCTTTTGCAGATTAAAAGGGAAATAAAAATACTTCAGAACCTTTGCGGTGGCCCGAATGTAGTAAAGCTTCTTGACATTGTCAGAGATCAGCACTCAAAAACTCCTAGCCTCATATTTGAATATGTGAACAGTACAGACTTCAAAGTTTTGTACCCCACCTTGACTGATTATGACATACGCTACTACATATATGAGCTTCTCAAGGTATCTTATGCATGAGAATTTTCTCTTCCCCTCTCCCTTTAACCTTTATGTTGACGGGTCAGAAATTTCTGGTTTTGGGGAAAATTTTGTTATGAATGGAATTATGTTGCAAGTCATTGAAGAGTATACAATATGTTTGCTTTTATTCAAGTGCATACATTGATATGATCTCTCATCTATTGACCTTTCCTATGGCTCATTAGTGTCACTGCTTGTAGGTCATCATCTCAGATCAAAGTATATCCTTCTTGTGTATGTGGGCCTGCTCCCTGTTGAAAAAGGGAAAATGCTTTTTTATTATGAAACAAATGTGGTATGGTAATGACATTAAGGTTTCTGCTCAAATAAATATATCTTGAAAATGCAGGCATTAGATTACTGCCACTCACAGGGAATAATGCATAGAGATGTCAAGCCTCACAATGTTATGATAGACCATGAGTTACGAAAACTTCGCTTGATAGACTGGGGTCTTGCTGAATTTTATCATCCTGGAAAGGAGTATAATGTCCGGGTAGCTTCAAGGTAATGGTTGAAAGCATTATAGATCATCTTAATGACATTCTGCTTCTTTATCTTTTTTTTTTCATGTTATTTACATTTAGCCCTTGAATATAGGATAAATTGTAGTGGACACCCCTCCTGCCCTTTATTGATGTGCTAAAATATTAAGAACATACTAATAAAGCAATTTAACATTTTTTGTCCGTAACTCAAAATTAGATCTTATGGACTATATGTAAAGGTTCATTCCACTCAGTGGTTGGTTATGTAATGTTCTGTCTAGCCTATACCTTTAATCAGTTGAGTACCTGAAAACTGAGTGGTTCATAATGATGCATTTTTTGTATCAAATTTATCTAAATTCAAACTCAAGCTGAGTGAGCTTCTGATAATGCATGTTTCCATGACCCGCATAGCAGATTGCATGAGTCAACCATCAAAATATTCCTTTTCTTTTTACTATGTTTAGATTTGGGTTCAATTCCTTAATTTCCAAGGAGGTGGTGGTTCTTGACATACTGTAATTTTCGTTCCTGGACTTCAAGAATGGAACAATTTTCTGAAAGGTCCAAGCAAAAGCAATATCACTTTGACCATTACCTTTTTTAATAATGGTGATATTGTTATGGCTTCATCTTTGAATTAAAGAATAAAATATTTTCCTTGTTTCTCAGATATTTTAAGGGGCCTGAACTTCTTGTTGATTTACAAGACTATGACTATTCTTTAGACATGTGGAGCCTTGGTTGCATGTTTGCTGGAATGGTGAGAATCTTGCATGTGGAGCCTTCATGTGACTCTTTCTTCTTTATGAGATCTATCATGTGTGATTTGCTGATCCTTCATCATCTTGTGATTTCCTGACTGTTCCTATTCTTGATGCAGATATTTAGGAAGGAGCCATTCTTTTATGGCCATGACAACCATGATCAGCTTGTCAAAGTTGCCAAGGTAGTGCTGATTCAGATGTTCAGTAAAGTTTTGCACGTGTTATTTAAGCAATAGTTTTATGAAGATTATGAAGAAAAGATTTTTCTTAACTAAACTGCTACCACTTGCCCAATGTCTGATTTTGAGCTGATTTCAGGTACTAGGGACTGATGAGCTAAATGCATATCTGAACAAATATCATTTAGAGCTCGATCCTCAACTTGATGCGCTTGTTGGGAGGTTTGTGAATCATGATTTTCTTTTCCATTCTACAAATTAGTTTGCCATTATTAATCAAATGTCTGATTACGCAATAATGTGACTTTCTTTTCCAATATTATGGCCATTTATAATTTATTAGTCAATTTGAATTAATGTGTCATATTTTATACTGCTGCAGGCACAGTAGGAAGCCTTGGTCAAGATTTATTAATCCAGATAATCAGCACCTTGTGTCTCCAGAGGTTAGTCATCTTACATAATTTGTCAAGTCAATTTAAGTTTATTCCACCTATCATTAGTAGCCTTAAACTATTGATGATTCTTTTGAGGTGCTAATATGCAGGCCCTTGATTTTCTTGATAAGCTTCTTCGGTATGATCATCAAGATAGGCTAACTGCTAGAGAAGCAATGGTAATTCCATTTTTGGCTTGTCAGCTAGATTATTATTGCTTTTTTTTTTTTTCCTTTTTCTTTTTGGAAGTGTGTGGTTTAAAAAAATGGGCGGGGACATCTTCCATCCAGTCTTTCCCTCAAGCATGTTGAATTACCTGCAATGGGAAGGGAGGGTGTGCACAAAATGTTTGTGTTAGAAATGTCACTCCAGGCATCTAGACACACTAGTTTTTATAATCTGTACAGCATTTTTTTCTGCTTCCACTTTGTATGCACATTAATATTTCAATATTGGCTTGAGAAAAGCTCAAACTTGCTATAGTTTTGCAAGTTGCAGTCCATGGGGCTTGCTTTGTGTGTGTCAGAGAGTGATAGATCAAACTGGCAATGGGTTTAGTTAACATTCATTTTGTTCCTTAAACTTAGTTTGTTAGTCTTACTTCCATGGCTAAAATGTGAGTAATGATCCAACTGGTTGGAATTCTCTGGTTTGGCGTTGTAGTTTCGGTAATTGGTAATGGGACAGTGTAAGCTTTTGAACCTGCTAGCACATACTTGCCTGTAGCCATTTTTGGTTAATATCTGGCTGATACAAAACCTTCCGATTTTGGATATGCTAACGTGCGTCTAATTTTTTCCCCTGATGTTTTCTATAAAGGCACACCCATATTTCTCTCAAGTGAGAGCTGCAGAAAGTAGCAGGATGCGGACACAGTAACAGATTACTACGCTAGTATTCACATAGATTCTGTCAGTGGACTGGAGATCCACCCATAAATCTCTCAAGTGAGGGCCACAGAAAATAGCAGGATGCTGACACAGTAGCAGGTTGCGATGCTGATGTTTGTGTGGAGCGTGTCAGGCCGTTGCATTTGGGACAATGTATAGTGCTTATGATTATTTGCCCTATTAACATTGTGGCTGCCCTCTGTTATTTGCAGGCAGTTAAGAATTGTTTGGGAGAATATAATCGCATCATATTCACTTTGGGTTTTGTTTTTTGCCTCTCTTTTTTTCAAGTATTTACCTGCTCTGATTTTCACATTCCACCATCTGACATGAATCCCTGTCAATAAGTGATGTTTGCGAGGACTGACTGGTGGAGGCACGATTGGCACTTGTATGACCGCCTCTATGAGGCCAATTTGCATGCAATTTTTTTCACCGTGCCGGGATTCCCTTTCTGAACAGCCTCTTGCATAATCAAACAATATTTTAATTCGAGACTGGATCAAACCATGTCTCCAGATAACGTTGCCTGGTGTCATCTGCAATTTCACCATTGACTTGCTTGTGCAGCAGGCAAGTAAGCTTCAAAAGAAATTAGCATCAAGATATTTTTTTTTTCTTTTTTTAAATGTTTTAATTGTGTTTTTGAAAAAAATTAAAATATTTTTATTTTTTTTCTTTACTTTAAATTAATATTGTTTTTAGTGTTTTCATATTAATTTAATATACTGATGTCAGAAATGATTTTTAAAAATTAAGAAAAAATTATTTTAATGTATTTCTGAATGAAAAACATTTTGAAAAGCAATTGTTACCATATTTTCAAACAATTTATGGTGTGTTTGTTTTCCGAAAAGTGGTTTTTGAAAAATTAATTTACAAACTTTTCTGTGTTTGTTTGTTATTAGGAAAGTTAGTCAATGGAATACACTTTCTAGTTAAGGAAAAATTTGGTTTGGTTTTCAGGAAAATATTTTTCTTTTATTTTGGGCGGAAAACATTTTCCGGAAGTTGTAAAAAATTTAGAAATGTCATATTATTTGCTGATTATATCAAATTTGGTTTTCAAACTTTTGATTGCTATATATATTTTGTTTTGAATATTTGTTTTTCAATTTCATTCATTAGAATTTAATTTTTATATTAACTTTGGTCCTCCTTTTTATAATTTTTATTTGCTTTTTCCTTATTATTTTTTAATTGAAATTTTTTATCTATCAAATTTGATCCTCATTCTTTTGATTGTTACTTATTTTATTTGAAATAATTTATGAAATGTTAATTGTTATTATTTTAATTTCTTCATCTTTCAATTTTTTTATTTTTTAGATTTGATATCTGTTATTTTGATTATTATTTATTTTATTTGAGATAATTTATGAAATTATTTTTTTTTCAATTTCATTCTCATTCAACTTTTTAATTTGTAAGATTTGTTTCTCATTATTTTAATAAACTTGAAAAAAAATAAAACATTAATAAGTTGTTTTCCAGCTCATTTTTCATGACATAACCAAACACTGAAAAGTGTTTTCCAACTTATTTTCCATTACACTACCAAATATCGAAAAATAATTCACTTTTCCGGAATTAACTTTCCAAAAAGAAACTACTTTCCAGCAAACAAACAGGACCTTAATCACAAATGGGTGTTGCTGAATGTTTTATAGCCTATCCTTATGCCTGACATGTTAGACTTGTGAAACCTTGAACTTGAAGCTTCACTCGTGAAACTTGACTCAATTATATTTGAATAATTCAGTTCAAATATGGGTGGGTTTTTAATTGACTTAGTTTTATCGATACTTGATCCAGGATCAACTTTTTTTTTTTTTAGATATCTAAGAGCTGAATATATCTATTAAACTAAATTCCATTAACCTAAAAAATAAATTTTTGTTTTTTTAATTATGGATCGTGGTTATCATTTGAGAATTTAAAAATTTAAGTTTAGGTAGTATTTTTTTCAAGTTTAGTTTGTATTTCTGATATTTGAATGATGTTTATCAATTCAAACTTTTAATGCAAACCCTGATATAAACATTGACTGAAGGTAATAAGACCATGTTGAGTAATGGAATCCCGAGATGAAGAGAAATGAAATAATAATAATAATAATAATAAAATATATGAGGTGTAACGGAAATGATGATCTCCAAAGATAAATTTAAAGGTGTTGTTGAAGTTAAAATGAGGGTTACGAATTTTTAGTTTAAATTTTATAACGTTGGTGAAACTAGTAACGAGTTTTAATGGAGAAAAGTACAATGAAAGTTTAAAATAAATATGTTTTGAGAAAGAGAAGATTTTAAGAAATTCGTTTATAAGGAATAAAAGTTTATGAATAATTGTACGAAAAAATGTTAGTGCAAGTTTCAATTAAAAATTGGCAATGTTACTATGAAATGGTAATAAGTTTAAAAAAGTAATAAATAATGAAAAGAAAAAATTAATATATTTTGAAATGAGAAAATGGTCTCAAAGAGATAATGTGATAATTGAGAACAAATTTGGTAAAAAGACTACGTGGGAAAGTGGATATGATCGAGTAAAACACATGGGAACTATCTAAGAGTATTAAGAGGGGTAGAATTGTAAAAAAAAAACCAACAAAAATATGGTTGTTCTTGAATCTTCCACCAAAATTGAGAGAGGAATTGGAAAAAATATCAAGTTAAGAGAGGATTTAAGGGGGATAAAACAAAGAAAAAAATATGGATTTAAGTGAGGAAAAGTATAAGTTCAAGAGAGAGAACAAAAGCCTTGGAAGAAAATGGCTACGAGAACATGTTCAAATCCATCTTCAAAACACTTGGATAAGTGTTCTTTCTCTTAATTCTTTTGCTTATGATGAGTAATTTGAAGAATTGAAAATCTTATTAAGTTGAAATATGTGGGGTAGGGTTTAGAAAGTTTGAGAAGAATGAATTGTTGATTGAAATCATGTTATATGACCTTTATAATATTGTTGATGCATAAAAATAAATTAGGAAAATGATGAAAATGCTTGGGAGTGAGAGACCTTATTTGGCTCAAACTTTATGTTTTAAAGTAGTGTTTTTAATGCTTGGAAACATAATGAAAGATGAAAAAAATTCCTAAGGGATGAAAATCCCTTAGGCTGAAACTTTTGCCAACAAAAAAGATGGAAGTTGTTATTATTAGATGAGTTTGAGTTAGGAATTAAAAACAAGTAAATATTTCCTTTGTGGCTAAAACTTTCATTTGATGAAAGAAATGAGTTGCTTAAAATGTGTTAATTGGAAAGCAAAAAGGGATAATATGTGTATTTAGTTTAAGGATGTGTTTTGGGCTAAATGTAATTGGAAGGAATTTCAAATGACACAGAGGGACTAATTTCTAATTTAGGTTTGAAATGTTAAATTAAATAGGTTTAGTAATGTTAGAAGAGAAAAGTAATGCAATGGATGATTTTTTTTCTTTTTATGACCAAAAAAACATCATACTAAGTGAAATTATGCTGACAATTTAATTCATATAATGATGTAACATGTGTAAAAAAAAGTTGGGTAAAAAAGATAATGTGCTAATATGTAAAGGTGTTATTATAATAAGGGTATTGCTTAAAACCTTAAGATATAAATTTTACTTGATGTGTATGGATGATGATATGACAAAATTATTTTTAGGATGGTTGAAATAAATATGGAAAGCATGTTTTCCAAACATGAATGCATTGCATAAATGGATAAAATATGAAACAACTATAATTAGAAATTGTGAATGTGTGTTAATTGTGAAATCAGGATATGGTTCCTAGGTAAAATGGATATGATGAGAATGATTGGTAAATCTTGTTATGACAAATGAGGCTTTAGGAGCAAGACCATAGAAGGGAGAAGCGAGATCGTTACGAGCAGTAGGTAGGTGTTAGATACCTAAATAACAAATTTTAAATTAAGTATTCTATAGTAGTTTTATTTGTTTAAATTGTAAAATTGATTCTGAAAAAACAAATGAATGCATAAAAAATGGGGGAAAAAGAAAGGATAAGAAAGGAAAATATTATTATGAAGGACTGATTAGTCTGTCATGTGATGAAAACTAATGGTATTAGTTAATAGTGATACTAGGATTTATTTTGATTAGTCTGCCACGAGGTGGAGACTAATGATATTGGTTGATAGTGATACTAGGATTTGTTTTTATTAGTATGCCAAGAGGTGAAGACTAATGATATCAATTGATACTAATATCATAATTAGTTTTGATTAGTCTTCCATGAGGTAAAGACTAATAATATCAATTGATACTAATATCAGAATTATATGGTTGGTCACATGTAAAGATGACATATTAAGGATTACTTACTAAGTAAATACTCAGGAAGAGATTTTGAGTATTTAAAAGGAAAATGGACTTCTCTAGGAACCATGACTGAAAAAAAGAAATTGTTGATGTTGAATTATTATGTGGTGGTGAATGCTATATTTTATTGATGCTTACTTATTAATAAGTGTGTTTGGAAGATTTTTTGAAATTAATAAGATATGATATTTTTATAGAACATGGATGGTATATAACCGAGTTCCAGGTTGTGGGAATGGTAAATAAAAATATGATAACAAGTTTGAGTTAATGACATAAAAATTATGTGCTTTCAGGCATGTTTTGATAATGGAATTGTAGCCTAAGTTGGGGTTGTTTTGTAAGCAAGATTTTATGCGTTTTCAAGTTAATTTGATCGCATGAACAAGTGCAAATAGGGTTACTTTTAACAACATAAATATAGAATATTTAGGGCTATTATGACAACATGAAAGTGAGTTATTGGGTTTATTTTGGGCAGTGAATAAGTGATACATTAGGGGTTGAGTTGTTAGCATAACATAATGTGTTTGGGGCCTATTTTGATAATGTGGATAAAGTGTAATTGGAGCTGGTTATGTCGGTGTAAATGTGGATTATTTGGGGCTGTTTTGATGGTGTAAAAATGGTATAATCAAAGTTGCTTTTGACAATGTCAATGTGTAACAACTGATGGTTTATGATAATTTAAATAGATTAAGGTGATGACTGATACATTAACTAAAAAGTAAAGAGAAATAAGCTTTTAGGACGATCCTATATGTGGGATGAAGAATGCTTGGTGTAGTAACTCGATTTAAACCTTTTGATCTTAAGAAAACATGTTTATATGTTGAGAACCTTAGCTCAAGTGGTGGGTATGCATGTAATGCCCTAGTCATGTATATATATAAGAAATATGGCCAATACAAATTGGTGATGATGTGTATGGTACAGACTAACATGGGTTTAAATGAACATTAAATGATCAATGCACGGGGAGGATCTTTAAAATATTGATTATTATTGTGTAAATTTATAGGGAGGTATAAGACATAGTTTCTATGTTTTAGATGTGTGTATGATAAGAGTTTCAAGTAAGGACTCATCCTACCTCCGTAGATCATGAGGGATAATGCCGCGAGATGGACTGACGTAAGAAATACACCTTCAAGGTGGGGGTTTAGAGGAATTAGCCTCCATAGGGAATGTTTTGCATGGGACGTTACTTGATTAGTACTTAAAAGTGCATTTTTATCAAGGTTTTATATCATCATTTTACACTTGAAGTATTAATAACTCCTTAACTAGAGCATGTTTTATAATAATAGATCTGATAATATAAGATAGCTTTAATTTATGATAAATGTTTATTTTAAATGCAGGCATATCTCACAATTCAAAGTATTGATTGATGTGGTTAACTATTGAAAGTGAAAGGATAAAGAAACGGCTAAGATTAGAAAGGAGATACCGATTCAATTCAAATTGGAACACTGTTCAGTTATTGGGTCATATCTGGAGCTGTAGATCTTGAATTTCAGCTTAATTTATATGGATGGAAAGCTAAGAAATAGGTCTACAATGTTCATGAATAGTGTAAGACCCAAATCTGCCGTTTTCAAATTCAAAGTTTGGCCACAAAAGAGAAGTCAGAATCTGTCCTGTAATCCAGCCCAAACACTGCTTAGAATTTTACCCATATCTGGAGTTCTAGAAGGCCAAATGACGTGAAATTTGGTGGGTGGAAGGAAAAGACAATTTCCAACAACTTTCATGAAGAATATTGACTTACAATTCGGATGGTAACAATGACATTTTGGCTAGACAAGAGCTTGAGGTCTATCCACCACGTCCACTAACAGCACTACTCAGTATTTTAGCCATATCTCGAGCTCTAGTGATCCAAATGCTCTGAAATGTTATGGGTGACAAGATAAGATGATTGCCAACAACTTTCATGAGGAACACTTTGCCAAATTCTGAATGGATCAATGTCATTTCATCCAGCCAAAGTGCTTGAGTGTTGCTGTCCACCAAGTCCACTAAATCAATAGTTGGCCACTACATCAATAATCAATTACCAAATGAATAGTTCTGAATTTTAGCCTATAAAAGGAGGCATTTGCCATTCATTTAGGAGGCTTGGTTCTAAGATCAAGATCATGTTCTTGCTCTCTCTTTATTGTTGTAATGCTTAAGTTTTATTTTCATTAATCTCTTGTTCATGCTTTTCATTTCCTTTACTATACTTAGTTAACTTATATCATGTTTATGTTCTTATCTTGTTTATTTATGTTCTTCTTCTTTATAATGTCTAGCTAAGTTAATTATGTCAAGGTGACAAGGTTTCACTAATGGTGTTAGAATAAGTATAATATGAACTCAACATGGACTTCAATGCTTAAATCCTAAACAAGTTTGCTAT
>Ga0325404_1006759_pt1 | contig 12016 bp, 2 predicted proteins | sample PopdelMetagenome_18_FD_205664 | JGI IMG/M metagenome (GOLD analysis project Ga0325404, IMG submission 205664) | Populus deltoides microbial communities from Bellville, Georgia, United States - Xylem-Control-R1 | ecosystem: Host-associated > Plants > Phyllosphere > Stem > Wood/Secondary xylem... | reverse complement strand
GGGCAACATGGACCTACAACTTTTTGTTCCATGTACATAGCCTATAAAACACCAAAGTGCTTTATATCTTGTTTTTTGAGGTGGACAATAATGCCTCAAATTCTGGGTACAGTTCATGATGAACAAGGAAACATGAGGTGTTGCATAGGTAACGTCTACAGCTTTCTATATTCAAATTTATAAATATTAGCTTAGGATTATTATTTTTTCAAATTGGTTTAGGATATCTCGAAACAACCATTTGAATTCAATTGAAAAAAACAAAATACATTATTAAATTTATGAAGATTTTGATAAAGCTCCATATGGTTTCATGGTTTTTAGTTGGTTTGTGGAATTTAAATAATTAAGTTCTAAACAACCATTTAAATTTTGAAGATTCCGAGTACGAGGATGGTTGTTAATTTTGCTCTTTAGTTGCTGGCATTTTGAGCTAGTCTTAGCCTATTGTCAAAATGGTATGATTGTCTTTCACTTAGTCAAGTATTAATATAATTATATCTTACAATCATTATTGGATTATAATTACAATCTCTCTCTAAAAAATAATTATGCATAACTAATTGCTTATTAATTAATCTTCCTAGATAAAACTCTCTAAATCGAGATATTATACCAACAACTCCTCTAAAATTGATGTTTATGGATCTCGAAGCATCCATTTATTAATAATGAATTGATGTCGATGACGAGATAGGATCTTGGTAAACATATCAACTGTCTAGAACTTAGTGAAAATGTAAAAGAAAGTAATCACGTGTTGGTAAAGTATTTCATGAATAGAATGACAATCTACTTCAATATGATTGATTCGCTCATAAAAGACCAGATTGACAGTAATTTGAATAGCACTTGTGTTATCAATATGAAGAGAAGTAAGAGTAATTTAAGGAATACCAAGTTCACCTAATAGACCCCGAAGTCAAACAATCTTAAAGCATGCTTATAACATAGCATGATATTCAAACTTAATTGAGGATTTAGAAACTCGATCATGCTTCTTACTCTTCCAAGAAATAAGATCATCACCAATAAATATGCACTGGCCAATAACTGAATGACGAGTATTAGAAAAACCAACTCAATCTACATCAATAAAACTTATCAACTGTAAAGAATAATTCACGACTAAAAATACATTTAAGATAACAAAAGATACGTCATATTATAAGTAAGTGAGAATGGTAAGGAACCTACATAAAATGCCTAACTTGTTGTATAGTAAAAGAAATATTAGGCTAAGTAATTATCAAATAATTCAAACTCCTTACTAGCTACCAATACAATAAGGGATCATATAATAACTTATCATCATCTTGTTGTAGCTTCAAGTTGACCTTCATTATATAAGGACCAAGTTAATGGATTGAAGATTAACTACAGTGAGAAGCTTTTGAGTGTACTTATATTGATGTAAAAGTGTGTCAGTTTGACAAGGGTATGCATCAAGACCAATAAAATATTGTAGGGTTACCAAGATCTTTAATATGAAATGAAATGTTAAGATGTGTTTGTAGTTGCTCAATCAACTAAGAATCAAACCTTGTAATAACAATAACATCCATATATACAAGAAGTACAATAATCCTAATAGAAATTGTTTTGGGAAAGAGAGGAGTCAAACTAACTTTGAATAAAATTAAAATAAAAAAGAGTAGAATGAACTTCTCAAATCAAGCACATAATGCCAAAAACCACCAAACAAGCTTTATACCTTGCAACAGAACCATCATGCCATAACTTTATGGTATAAGCCCATTTACAGATAAAAAGTTTGACGCCATCAAGACAAGGAATAATATCACATGTGAGATTGTCTTAAAAAGCCTGAAGCTCTTCTTATATAGCTTGCTTCTAACATGCTTCATTAAAAGCTTAAGAGCAAGACTTAGATGTAATGGTAGTATTAAAAGGAGTTTGTATGAGAGAACCCATATCTATCCAAATGATGTAAAATCTAAGATAACCGATGAGGTTCAATAAGAACATGATCAAGTGTTGAGGTTACGTCATGCAATAAGACTAATGGATAACATATTTGATACACAATACTTAACTTAAAATGTTAAATAGAACTTGACATGTCATAAAAAAATAGAAAACAAAACTAAATAGGAATCATAAGAAGTTGAAAACTGAAAAAAATATTGATTTTCAAAGAAGATCATATTTTAAAAAATATAAAGTTTATTAGCAACCGATTCATAAAACACAAACCATTTTATGTATATTACTATATCTTGGAAAAGCACACCAAATAAGATTGAGAAGAAAATTTGTGTTATTCAGTATATGGTAAGTGAACAAAACAAACACAACCAAGGGCGGAGTTAGGAATTTTTTCTGCATTGAGCTATTAAATAAATATATAATTTTTTTAAGATAAATTATAAACTTATGTATATGAATTTTTAAAGTTAACAGTAAAGTTTTAATTCAAATAAACTACCCAAAATATTAAAAAATAAATTTAAAAGTACATAAAATTAAAGTGAAAGTAAAAATAAACTCACTATTGAAGTTACATCCTTCCATGTTTTGTGGAATATAATATAATTCATCTATAATCGAAGTTGAATCGATATTGTAACAACCTCTCAATCAGGATAAAATAACAATCTCATGTCAATTGAAAAACAAAGTAATTAAAGTTTTTTCCCATTTCAATTCCTCTTTCCTTCACTTGATTCTTCCTCACTTTTCTTATTTATTTTTTTTTACGTTTTTCCCTTACTTTTCTCTCTTTCTCTCTTGCCTTTTCTTTTTTTTCTTTTCTTATTTTGCTTCTACCTAGTCAGCAACATATAAAAGAAAGGAAGAACTGATTTGTTTTATTTTTTAATGGCAAATAACTATTTTACCCTTAATGAGTCGTTTTGCATGTATTTGATGATCTTTTTTTTTGTTAGCACTATCAAACTCTGTTCATCCTAAAATTTTAACCAGATTTTATTCAATATATTTTAAGATCCCTCATAAAATTTCAGCTCAATCTGATGGTCGGATTGAAAATTACACCCAATAACGTAAAACTAGTCAAAGTGTGAATTTTTTATCAAATTCTGAATTTCTTCAAAAATTCTGAAATTTTAACCCAAGCTAAAGCATTATATTAGAAGGCTCTACGTAAATTTTTAAAATTGTTTGATATCTCAATTAACAATTAAAAATTTGTTTTACATAAAACTAGTAAAAAAATATTGATAAAATCTTGACCTGGGCTAGAGCCCACTTGAGCCTTTACATGCCTCCACCCTTGAACACAACCAAATATACGAAGAAACTTATACTTAGAAGTAACACCAAATAAGTGAGAATATTGCAAATCATAATTGAAAACTTAGAAGAGAAGATAATTAATCAAATAAACAGTCATAGATAATGCTTATATCCAAAATCTAAGTGGTATAGAAGAGTCAATTAAACAAGGTGCGAACAACATCTAAAAATGAAGATTCTTAAACTCTACATCCTTATTTTGTTGAGTGTATGGGCAAGAAATGTAAACCCTAGTTAAAAAAATATTACAGTGATAATAAAAATATTGAAAATACAACCTATATGTACGATATTTTAAAAGTGAGCTGAGACGGGGTATCTGGTTAAAAAAAATACTTGAACTAGATATATGTACTAGCATTGTTACAAATATCAAGAACTATGAGATACAAATATGTGGCATTGGCTTCCTTTAGATGCCACTTTGGCCAAACAAGCTAAAGAGAAGGGGAAAGCTTCTTCTTCATCTTTCACTTGATTTTTTCCATAAAAAATGCCTAAAAACCTTGGATAAAAGTTCTAAAAGGGGTTTTTTAGGATTAAAGCAAGGGGTTTCAAGTTTTAGAAGGGTTATAAAGCTTGGAAATAGAGGTGTTGGAAGTTAGAGAGAGAAAGAGAAGAAAAAGTGAAAAAAGGTTGGTTTCCTTGTCAATTTCTTTTTTATTTCTTATGATTAGGAGGTAAGAATTACTTCCACCATGATTGATTATGATTTCGACATGTTTTGAAGCTTAGGTAGTAATGTGTACATTATAGAATGTTGAGTTTTATAGGTTGAGATGTTTGAAATGGTATTCTTTGTTTAAAATCATATTCTTGGGTATGAATTAAGAATGGGTAATGTGTGAATTATGAAAAATTAAAGAAAAAAATTATGTTCCCTTTTGTATAGGTAATTCGGTCAAACTAGTGAGAGTAGTTTTAAGATTTTTAGTTCAAATTAACATGAAATTGATGTTTAACTATGTTATATGATGAAATTAATGATTGGGTGGAGAGTTGATTACATGAAAAAAATTACATAATAGGTTTGATGATTGAGAATGAAATTGATTTCATGAAAACATGAATGAGAATCCATACTCTTCTTGATGTGGAATTCAACTTAAGCTAATAAATAAGGATGAGTTTGGTTAACTTAGTTGTTATAATGATTGAGTTGACTTGTGTTTGGTGAGATGTAAAATGGTTGGATAATTAGAAAATTGGCATGGAAACTTAAGGAGACAAACCTTAAAGTTTTTTTTTAAAAAAAAAGAAAAAAGAAAGGGGAAGGGGCCAAAATCATAGCTTATAGGTCCTTTAAAATTATTATTAAATTGAGAATTTAAATAATTAAATCTATGGGAATGGATTCGAATATAGAAAACATGCGTGTATATGAAATTTTAAGGATTTTCCTTGCTATTAGTTTGAAAATAATGGTTGAATAAGAATTAAAATGAAATTTTGATGTTGGTTGTATTTTTATAAAGATTGTATCCTTGGTGGTATAGGGGAACAACTGGAATAAGATAGTAGCAGGGAGCAGCAACATATGCATAAGCTCTAGGTAGGTGCCCTGCATTTTTTTTCTTTATACTTAAAAGATTTCTTAAGTTTTTTTAACTATAAGTTCTTAAAATATGCACTTATTTATAAAAATATTAATACTAAGGAAGGATTTATTTGACTAGTTGTCTTGAGCTGAGCTAGTGACATTAGGGTGACTGATTGTCGGGATATGTGATTGACTAGCTATCTTAAGTGAAGCTAATGACATCAATGAAATTGATAGCTGAGGTGTTTAATTGACTACTTGTCCTAAATAGAGCTAGGGGTATCTAGATGACTGAATGCTAAGATATGAGATTGACTAGTTGTCCTGATAAAACTAGTGGCATCATTGTTATTAACTGATACTTAATTTGACTAGCTGTTTGAAACAGAGCTAATGGTGTCAATATAATTAGTTGTCAGGATATTTAATTTGGCTAGTTATCCGGAGCAAAGCTAGTAATGTTTGTGTGACTAACTTGTAGGGTTATTAATGGCTTCTTTAGATGAATTCAAATAGTTCATAAGTAGAAAAAGATTGTGCATTTATGTTTAAAATGTATTTCATATTAATGAAATGAGAAATAAAGGTGTATATGTTTTGTTTTGTCAATTGCTGAATTATGTACTCATATTATATAATAAATTGATTTCAGGTTCATCATAGACCCGAGTGGAGCAGTAGATTATTTATAGTATTTTTTTTTGTTTAGGTAATGATGATGTACATATGGATAGGCTGAATTTCCTTTTTATAATATTCTTTCATGACTGACTTTTGTAATGCAAATTAAACTAGTAGTAAGATGCAGTAATTAAACTATTGAATTCTTTTTATCAAATTTGAAATTCACATAATATCTAGTCTTGTTTATTAAATTAAGAATGCATGTAACTAGTTCACAATGTTTCTTATATTCTTAATTATAGATTGCAAAATAAAGGGTTTTAGAGGAATAAATAAAGTTTAATTTTGGTTTGTGTTGCTAAAGGAAAGGTTCAGGATGGTTGGACCATGAATTAAGTCTTAATGGTGTGTGTAGATTGTTAATGTCGACACATGGAAATGTCTAATTTTAAAGGAGAATCTATTGGAATTTCAGTAGAATCTTAAATGACTCTAAAGGTGGTAAATTGTTATCATGAATTATGGATTATAAGATTTTTAAAAAAATCCTCGAGTATTTTTCAATTATTCATGACCAGTGATCTTTATGAAACATGTTTTAAAAGTTGGGGTTGTTACAAGAACGTTGGGGGAGAATACTCTTTATTCATATGAATGATCTTAAAACAAGTAAAGGCTCGACTTTCATGTGAAGAAAAATATAAAGACTTACTTTAACTAAGTTTACACGAAGCATAATTAGAGGACATAATAAAAGGTAAAAACAATTTTTTATTTCCCAAATAACCATGTTTCATATAATAAGTGAAAGCAATAGAATTTGGATGTCTCAATTTCTTATGTTATATATGACTATAATTAACTATCTCAGTACAATAGAAAAAAAAAAGATCTAGGAATGAAAAACTAGAGAGGAAGTAAATGTCTCATTTGAGGCCCATTTGCTATCATTTTTCCTGACGCTTTATCTTAAGCACTTTAACCATCATGATTAAAATGGATTTTATAATTATTATCTATCAATTGACCAATATAAATTAAATTAGCAAATAAATTTAGAGACACAAAATATTATTAAAGGAAGACTCAAAAAATTCATATCACAGTGATAAGAAGAGCATTGTTATTGGTTATTTGAATAAGTTATTGAGCCTTATATTTATGAACATTATGTAAAACATTCATACTACTAGTCATATGATTAAAAGTTGCAGAGTCAAAAATCAAAAAGAAATAAGTAGATTCCCCTTAATATTTATGAACATTATGTAAAGCATTCATACTACTAGTCATATGATTAAAAGTTGCAGAGTCAAACAACCAACAAAAAATAAGTAGATTCCCTTTACCTTGTATATGAAAGGTAGAAACAATCATCTATTATAGACCATCTCAGATTTGAGATGGGATGAAAAAATGCTTACAGATTACTAGTCCAGAGAAGAAACAAAGGAGGCAATTGTGAAAATGGTCTGGGTTGTATTATGAGGGGCTAGAGTGTGTTGATTTTAATATTGCACTTGATAATCTTAAATTATATGCCTGCCTTTTTTGCAATAATTGTAAAATTTCTTATTGTAGTGCTTTAAAATATGTCCAAACTCCTATATCTTATTTTGTATTAAGCAGCATATACCACATTAATCATCCCAAACATCATAGTTTCTAAATTAAGACCAAGTTAAGTGACTAAATATTATTCTTTACATAATAATCCTTTTAAGAAATCTCTGAATACGAAACAAGATTTTGGTTGATTAAGCTATCATGTGCAATCTCAAATTGTAGTTTTAGTTTCATCTAAACTAGTGTATTTGGCTCTCATGATAGACAACTTCTAGTGCCACTAAGGTCTTATTAGAAATGGTAGAATGAATTATCCTAGAATGTTCACTCCAAAAATTAAGAAATCCATAACAGAATTGTTCAATATAAAGATTACCTTGGCAATAATTACCAATTTCTAACTCTAGTTGAAAATTTTAGAAAGTTTTATATTGAGAATATATACTCCAAAGATAAGTTCACATCTCTATAGCAGTAGTCAATAATAAAAAATTATTCACCATATATGTTTAATATAACCCAATAACATAGAGATAATACGAGCATCCTTGCTCTTTCAATAATCAATATCCTTGAGTGTAGTGGGAGCTTTAGATAAACCACCTGCATCACCCCATAATTATTTTCCCTTCACAAATATCTTGAAATGAAACTCGTAAGTAAAGTGATTATTTTCATTAAAATGAATTGTTTTTCATGATAAATTAGAAGAAAAGAACTAAACTTGTGATAAAATAGACCTTGATATATATATATATATATATATATATATAAACTTTGAACTACCAATAATGAAAACTTTCCAAATTATCTAGCCATGTCGCTATGATATCCATTTAAAACAAAATCTCTCTACACCCAAAAATTGTCTATAGCCCCAAACTAAGAAGTCTTTATAAAGTAATCCTAGAAAATATCCCACAACTCAACCTCGAAAAAAAATACTAACCCTAATAGTTAAGCATAAAATCTAGAATTTAGGTTGTTATACCATGTTAAAATGGTATGAATTTCTCTCAAATAAGGATCTCTTCTTTTTAAATAATCAAGTCTTAACATAATTACATCTTATAAACATTTATAAAACATAATTACAATCTCTCTAAAAGGGTAACTATGTAAAACTAATTGTCTATCAATCAATTTCTCAACATCAAGCTTTCTAAATCAAATAATTGTATGTCAATTAATCTTTCTAAGTCAAAATATTACAGATAACATCTATAATTGTTTTAGTAAGGTCATTCACATTGTGATAATGAGATTGATATATTTATGGAAATTTTTATTTTTTTATAATCTCTTTTTATAGTAGAATCAAAATGATAAAAACTTGTTTTTTTTCAAATAAAGGATATGTATTTACCATTTAAGCCAAGATATTTAATGGTTTAAATTCAATTTTTTAATGGTAGTTCTTCCTTTTGAACTAATAAAGTTAAAGTATAAACACATCGAGATTTGTATTATTAATTTAATTAGTTATTTACTTAAACTATTATATTTTGGATGAATGTTGTCCCACTTCCATTTAATTTGATCATTAAGGTTATATTTGGTATTATCATGTGGTGTGGTGCGGTTGGAAATGCCTTTAAACTAAACACAACTTCAAAGTTGTTTGGTTTTCATTGCTTTAACCTGTTTTTCATCAAATTGTGAAAAACAAAACTTGAGTTTGAGACAATTTATAGCTTTTCTGAAACCTGATTTTTTCAAATCGCAACCATAAAAGTTATCACAATGTCAAATACACACTAAATTAAGAATCAGGTTATGATAATTAACCAAAACCTTCTTTAAAAAGTTATTATTTATGTTAAATATATTATTAAAAACTCTTACACAAATTGGTCATCATATTATCATAACGACGATCAACCAAATCATATAGGAATGCCTATTTCTCTTTAGGTCAAACTTTTAACCATGCTCTGGTCGTGTCATCTGTTTTAATCAAATCATCATATAAAATGTCAAATTTCTATTTTGAAGGATTTATACACATCATATGTAACATATCTTGCAAGGCTATATTTTTTAACCTAGTGTTGAAGTTACCCACGAAATATCACGAATAATATTGATAATACCCAACAAGCTTGGGAAATATCTATGCCATAACATTCTTAATCATAGTACATCAATCTGATTTAATACACAACCTGTTACATACTAACAAAGCAAATCTAAAACTATCTCTAGTTATTATTAGTCTCTTATTTGATAATAGCAAAACATAATAGATAAACCCTATTATTAGCGTCGTAAGCTACTACAATAAAAAAATTTACCTTTTAATTATCATATAGATAAGTGTTGTTAATAGTAATTAGAGGACAACAATATTGAAACCCTTTTATTAAAGCACCAAAAGCCAAAAATGCTCTCCTAAATATTTATTTATTCTCATCAACCATTTTAAGATCCCAATCCACATGTGTTCCTGGATTTGGATCTTTAATAGTTAATAGCATTATAAGTAAGGTTTGAAATGACTCTTCAGCGTACCAAACAAACACTTTAATATTTTACACTTAGCCATTGATGCCTTTTAATATGAGATGTCATACTTATAATCCCACTCTATAGTAGGTTGAATATATGCAATACTCATACTTATATTTTTTTTCATAATTGTCAACATCACCTCAGCAATTGAGATCTAAGTTAATCGGACGATTGGAATTGTAAAACTAGTGGGTTTTGACATATGTTTGGCCCTTTTAATTTTGAAATCTCTCATAAATCAGACCTCTAACAATATCCCCTGTGCAAATACCATTTACATATTGGTTCTTGAATGCATTGCAACTACATATAAGTTTTAGTTTAACGATAGTCTTGTACTGCAATGAATTCTTGATATGTCATTGCTTAATTGTAGTAATACATTTAGACTTATCTCTGAATTTTTTTTCAATCTCCAATTGATCACTCGATAATCCTGAGTACCTATGACTCATAGCCCAATCATTGCATTCGTATTATGCATTCCCACTCACAACCAAAAATAAAAGGAGTAGAAAGCTCCATGAATTGGTTAATTGGCTCATCTAGCTCAACAATCTCATCTTCCCCATCAACTTTAATTTCCCCATCTTCCATATCCTCCTTAACTCTATCAATATGACAATAATCTTCTTTATTATTTGGTTCGGACTCTTTATAGCAATATAGAGCAAATGACATGTCCAACTGAGCTTTCATATCAATAATCTCTTGTGTCGATATTTGTTTCCTTGCATTACCACCTAAACCAAATGGATCAGCTACATACGATACTTACGTGGTCCTTTGAGTGTTACTTGACATCTAAGTCAACTCTATACTAGAGAATTTTTCTCGTCTAGGTTTGCTATTCAAGTACAACTATAGGATATTCATCCCATTAATACTAGCAAATCCAAACATTGAATTCAAACTTCCATTACTATAGATGGGTACACCAACATAATCAATTGAACAAACCTAATTTGCATCATCGTCCAAGTAATTTCAACTTTGATTTTAGGTGCATTCCAACCAAGTCGATCATATAATATTTTAGATATCTCATTAAGAGACATATCTAATGTAGTAGTTAGGGACTCATTACTCCCTCTATTATAAGTTATATCATTCTCGGTATTGATAATAGTACCACCATATAAGCTTAGTATTCCAATAGTACAAGACATTTTATTAAACAATATAATAAAACCCAAGCCCAATTTATCAATATCGTTGGATTAATCAAGATACATAATTTAAAACTCTAAACCCTAATGATAACATAATCGGTGAAAACCTAAATTCATCAATTTCTTTATAAATAAGAAAATTATCTACCCAATTATTGTATTTCATAACTAATTTTCATATTTTATACCCAAGTCAAAAAAAAATACCTCACTTAACCTTCTAAATCCTACCTTAATCCTAATTCACAATTGAGAACAACCCGAGACCATCGATACTTTAAAAAAATAAAAACAAATACAACTTAAATCAATGTATTTTATAGCTAATTAACCTAATTCATAAAAGCCTTAAAGTTTTATAAATCCCTAATCCTAAACCCTAGTACTTTCAAAACCAACAATAAGTATAAATTAGCACAAAGCTTACTAAAGTGATAGAGATAAAGTGTGTAATATGCATCTAAGTGTTAAAAATGGGTGGCGGTGGTGATAAGTGGTGGTGGTGGGCAATAATTGATGAGAGAGAGAGAGAGAGAGGACTCTTGTGATGGAGAAAGAGAAAGGGATATGGTCTCGTGGTGACTTAGGGAGTGTTTTATGGTGGGGAGAAAGGATGGTGGTTGTGAGCATTTACACTAATGAGGGCGAGTAGTGGTTGGAGGAAGAGAGGGGAAATAAAAAGAGAAATTGAAAGATGAGGTATGGGAGGATTATATTCTTTTGGAGCACAAGTGGTGGTTGTAGGAAGAGAGGGGGAAATAGAGAGAGAAATTGGAAGATGAGGTATGGGAGGGTTATATTCTTTTAGAGCGCAAACCTCGCACACGACTTGTAAGTTGTATGTGTGACATGCGACACACAAGTTGTAGATGAGGCTCGCGACTCACTCGAGTGTACTATTTATTTAAATATTTTCTATATTGTTGTATTTTATCATTTTTTTCAGTTAAAAAATAAAGAAAAAAGAAAACATCAAAAAAAAAAAAAGAAAAAAAAAGAAAAGAAAAAGATGAGATCCTCGTACTTCACACCGTTGACTCATGGATTGCCCCATTATTGGAGACCCCGGATTGGAATAGAGTGGACTGACCACTGTCTTCCGAGGTGACTTATTGCAGGCCCAAAAAAGAATTACCAAAATACAAAAGTGCTCATTTGGTTTGCTCTTATTATGTGCTCTCCTTGTAATGGTCGGTCGAAATGATGTGGATTTGACATCATTTTGCTGCCAGTGGACAGTGAGAAGAGGATATAAGAAGATAGCCAATGATTCCAAAGCAGAGAGGGCATTAAAGCTTGGAATCACCAAGTTTCCATTGCTGCT
>Ga0325404_1006757_pt1 | contig 12018 bp, 4 predicted proteins | sample PopdelMetagenome_18_FD_205664 | JGI IMG/M metagenome (GOLD analysis project Ga0325404, IMG submission 205664) | Populus deltoides microbial communities from Bellville, Georgia, United States - Xylem-Control-R1 | ecosystem: Host-associated > Plants > Phyllosphere > Stem > Wood/Secondary xylem... | reverse complement strand
GCTTTGTGCAGAATGGGGATGGTGGCTTTGCGACATATGAGCTCACAAGATCTTACAGCTGGTTAGAGGTGATTACCTTGACAATTTCATTTATTGCTCTTCCACATTTTTACATTTAAAGAAGATAGTTTTGGCATGGATCAATAGAACGCTTGTCCTTTTATAATTTCTGCCCTCATGTCAGATTGAATATTTTAACATTTATAACATGATCAACAGGCCTTGTTTTCTAGCTCCTTGTAAAGGTAGAGGTTGTTTGATGTCTATGTTATCCAAAAAAAAAAAATATTTCTGCCCATAAAGTAGTTCATTTGAATTTGTTTACCGTGTTTTCTTTACCTGATAATGAAGCTATGGACTATAGAACACCAGGTTCACCTGTGCACACTATGCGAGCCCCTTGCTAAACTAAATCCTTACATTGTTGGAATGATGAAGGAACAAAATGATCCCAAGTGAGCATCTTGAGTCATCAGTTTGATGGTTCGCTTGAAGAAATGATCTGTTTATATTGCTTGTTATACAATGAATCATAACTCCTTTTTTTTTCTTTGCAGTAGCAATGAACTTCTTAACTGTACTCTATCATGGTAATTGGATTATATATCTGATTACTACTTTTTTTCTCACTCTCACTCATTTTTCACTTTACCATTGTCAGTTGATCAACCCTGCTGAAACTTTTGGCGACATTGTTATTGATTACCCGTAAGATATCAGCGCTTTGCATTATATCTGCTGTGATATTCATCTGTCCATTCCATTGCTTCATTTGAAAGCTAATTACAGTATTTCTATAGATACGTTGAATGTACTTCAGCTGCAATTCAAGCGTTGGTTTCATTTAAGAAATTATATCCTGGACATCGGCAAGAAGAAATAGAAAGATGTATCAGAAAGGCAACTAAGTTCATTGAAAGTATCCAGGAGAAGGATGGCTCATGGTTTGCTCCTTTTCCATTAAAAACCTGTATTTGGAGGACTGGTTGATTATATAGTCATTAATGTGTCACTGTCACTGCTTTCCTAATTTCTATCTATGGCTAGTAAAGATTGCTTGTTCAACAATTTCTTTAAGTGCCTAAGATACACGGTTTCAATAACTTCAACTGACAAAATAACCAGTCCTTTAATATCATAAATTGCTAAACAGGTATGGCTCATGGGGTGTTTGCTTCACCTATGGCACATGGTTTGGCATAAATGGACTGGTGGCTGCTGGAAAATCTTTTAATGATAACTCCAGTATCCGCAAAGCCTGTGATTTTCTGCTATCCAAACAATGTTCTTCTGGTGGCTGGGGAGAGAGTTATCTTTCATGTCAAAACAAGGTTAGATGCTTGTACTGTCAAATATTTGTTCCCTCTTCCCACCTCTGATGCATGTCATGTGTAATCTTTAATGTTTCTCGAGTTTTTATGTTATATCCATAAATTTTCTTTGATTCAAGTTTTGTACTGCATATATTTCTTGTTCCAATATTTTTTTGTTTTTGCACAGGTTTATTCAAATCTTGAAGGGAACAAGACTCACGTGGTAAACACAGCATGGGCTATGTTGGCTCTCATTGAAGCTGGGCAGGTATAGCAAATTTCACTGTTTTGACATTGAATTATGCACTTCTTATTACGACTCTTCATTTGATACATGGAGTGTTACATCATCTGAAGTCTTTAAAATTGACTGGTATCATACTGTAAGTAATCAGGATTTGGAGAAAGAAAAGGAATGTCCTCTCTTTAGTAATATTCTTAAAATCACTTTGACCACATTCATAACTTGTATGTTGTATCTAACTTGTGTGATTGATTATACGGGGCATTTGATATTGTAATTGCATACCACTGTATTGATGTGCTAGCAAGCTCTATTTTTCCTGTCTTGTGCATGCAAATTTGTTTAATATGCCATTAAATATGCAGGCTGAGAGAGATCCAGAACCGTTGCACCGTGCAGCGAGGTTCTTGATAAATTCCCAAATGGAAAATGGAGATTTTCCGCAGCAGGTAATTCTATACCTACTCTTTGAGCACTTCTTTATCTTAATCATCATTGGGCAGTGTGGTTCTTTACTTCATACGGTCATGTACTTTTGCTCATATCCTCTATACTTGCCTGTTCTTGTTCTCCAATGCTCTTCATACACTTAAAATCTTATTCTTGTTCCTCGGCACAGGAAATCATGGGAGTTTTCAACAGGAATTGTATGATAACATACGCTGCCTACAGGGACATTTTCCCTATTTGGGCATTGGGAGAATACCGGTGTCGGGTGTTGCAGGCTAAGGCTTCATAAGAGTACCTTGCCTATCCGATACCATTTTCAATGCTTTGCGCCTCCATTGTTTGTTTCTTTCAGGCTCAATGCATCTCCTCATTGCTTGGAATATCACGAGGTACGAGCTGTAACCGTGTAATGAGAAGAGAGTTGAAAACGTCTTGAAATCAAAGAGCAATCAATCAAAACTTCTTCCAAAAATGGGATGAAGAAGATCAAGTTCTGCAATTTCAAAATCCATTTCAGGTGCAGTAGCTTCATGTCCAGCATCAATTAATTGCTAGAATCTAAACCTTACACAAAGTATTGGTAAACGACTGCTGTATCTTGTCTAATTTATGTAATTTATATCCTTTGTAATGTTATCTATCTATTTTTTATCCCAATCTTAGCAAAGAGAGCACGGTAAGAAAAAACTTGAAGAATGCATATAAACTAATGGATCATGATACTAAAGTAATCCAGTAGAGTATATTTTTAGGTTGTCTGGTTAATTTTCTGTGAAGGACAGACATGGAAGGGATATAATTGTGTTTGGTTGAAGGGCAGACATAGAAGGGACATGATTTTGTTTGGTTGAATGGATATATAAAAATAAATCTACCTCTTGGAAAGTGACACGTTTTTATTTTTTATTTTTTTGTAATAACTGTTTCAACCTTCAAGTGTGGAGGTTTTTCGTTAACGTGACATTGCAGTCTAGACAGCCTTCAATTTGAGCATAGGAAAGTGAATAATTTGATGTTTTAATTAAAAAAGAAAATGCAAATAACCAATCACATCATGAACTCTTCAAGCTAAAAGATCTTTCCAAGTAATTGTAAACGAATAGGGTTTGCAAATAATCAAGTCCACCCTCAATTGCATCTATTTGATGCTAAAAAAAGGAAAATGCATCCATTTGCAAATAATCAATTACATTATGAACTCTTCAAGCTGAAAAATCTCCCAAGTAATTCAAGTCAAACCTCGGAGACATGTAACTTAAAGATTTTATACTCAAGGCTTGATGGGAATCTTCAATGCTTAATTATATTGCGTCGTAACCATTGATGTCAAGATTACGAGTTTAATATTACTCATCTATATCAAATATAAAAACAAATTAAAAACTTGAAAACTAATAAATTATATTTAACTTGTGAGGTAGAATTAACAAGTTTATAAGAAGTATAAATATTATGTAAGATAGATAGTTTTCTTGATTCTATATAAATAATTGGTAGACTAGTTCTGAATTTTTTATAAACTGGTTAATTAGATATCATGTTATTTTAAATTTTTTATATATTTTAAGCTTCTATCATTTATTTTATTTTTGTTTTATTATTATTATTACTCGGTTAAAATTATTAATATATAATTAATTAAAAAATATTATAGAATTCATTGTATTTTTATTATCGTGTAAAAAAAAAAGAGTTTTGTACATCCTTAGTCATGCCTATCTCAGCAGGCTTACGGCAGCAGCTTAATCTACCAGTTAACAAACCTAAAAGGTTGACAAATACATGATCTTTGACTTTCTTAAATGAGAAGACTCTCAAATTTAGAAAAAGTAAGCGACTTTTTTGCTACTTGTTAGCCGTGTTGTAAAACCCATCAGGTTAACTTGCTTGACTCGCCATCCTCGACCGACCTCGTGAATCAATAAGATAGAAAGTCATCGTGAGTTATTTATGATAACCTTTTGGAAATCCACTAGATAAAAATGTTAATTATATTATTTTAAAGTATTTTTTTGGGTTAGACTTTAAGTGTTGTTAATGCTAATTATTGCCCGCAGGAACTAATAATAACAATTAAGGCCATAAGTCAAAAGTAGTTCATTCCACACTCCAACATGTTTACCTCATATTTAAGTCGCATTCTTACTAATCAAGTTGAGTTTCCCTACACTATTTTCCTTGACCAACATATACAATAAACACTTGCAGTCCTTTTATTCAATCTACATTTTTTAAAAATATAATTACAAAAAATGATATTTGAGAAAGTTGCTATTATTTTTTTGGTTTATTATTAGGAGGCTCGTTGGGTATTGAGTTACATAATAGAATTAAGATAGCCATTCTGTATTATATAATTATCAAATAAAATATAGTTATTAGAACTCGAACCTGCTTCATTGAAGAAAGTCATCGACCGACGTTAGACTATATCTTCTTACACGAAATGTGTTATTACTTTGGTAAGTTATTGAAGACTAGTTGAGCCACTAAAGTAGTTGCTAGCTGTTCCTCTTTTATTTCCATCTTAATTGATATTACCAGAAACACTACTAGAATTTTTAGATTTATCATTGGAATTTTTTTGTTAGTGTTTATCCTCACAATTCATTGACATAAAACTTGCCGACATAATCACAAACAAAAATAATCCGGAAAAAAAAACTGTCAATAATTATGGTTTGTTAATGAGTCTATAACTATGTTGAAAATATTTTCAAATACGTTCTTTTCAATATCCATGAAATCAAGGTTATGATGTAGGATATTGGTTTTTCAATAAAGAAGCTCCCAAAAAATACTTTGTTTGATTCAATTGTGGGTTAAACCAAAACCAGAAAACTTCTCCTTACTAAATTGAAAACCAAATACAATAACTAACACCACATTATACAATTCTTCACTCGACAATAGCAATGGTGGAACATTCCTTTCAATTCTACCAATAAAGAAGTCATTTTTGTTCACAATGATGGAACATCCCTTTTAATTCTGCCAATAAAGAAGTTATTTTTATTCACCCGATAGTAGCAACGGTAGATTCATATTGGAGAGTTGTGGTGTTTGTTGCAGAGAAAAATGAAGGAGGTGTTGTTTGTCATGTTTAAATTAAATATTATAGGCAAATTTAAATTCATTAGGTAATTATATCTGTAAAAATGATATGTCATCGTATTTTTTGTTTTTTTTCATCTTTTTTTTTATTGTAATTTTCTCAGTATATACCGAAAGTATTTTTGTCAGTATTTATTAATGGTTACTGCAAGGGCATATTCAATCAAAAACATTTACCATAATTTGCCAATAAAATATTTATATCAATGTATCCATTTATATTTGTGAATTTTCTTCTAGTGAAACAGTACTGAAAGTCAATATCAATAACGTGGAGTGAAAGGAGTTGTTGAAAGCTGTTAGCAAATAACAAAACCGTGCAAATATATATTGACCGATATGCTAGTTTTTACAACACTCTTTCTTTACGTTTATTTTTAGCTCTTAATGGTTTGGGACTTTCGTTGACAGCCTTTAGGGTTTAGGCCACTTAGACAAAGCGCGTACGGAAGTAAAAGCAATTGAAGAAGAAGAATCCCCAGTAGAAGAAGGTGCACTTGCAGCTATTACAGACTCGATCGGTTCTTAAAGAATAAGCTGTGGTTGAGCTAGTGGGATAGTATTGCTAGGTGCATAGTGGTATATATTTCTTGTTTTTTTGTTGATTAGGCGACACCCAGATTTTAACCGAGAAATTAAAAAGGATTTGCAGTCATAGATGTTCTTTGGAAATGAGAGTGTAAAATATGCATGAGAGACATATGATTATATATATATATATATATATATATATATATATATATATATATATATATATATTAAAAGATAATTATTTAAAAGATGACTTCAGAAAAGTTAAATGGTCGTTTACATAAAAATAAAATATTTGTATTTCAAATGAAATAAGAAAAAAAACAATTGAATTAATAATGTATATTTGTTTACATCCGAATATATCGTCTGCTCTACGTACGGATTGGGCTGCATTATAAGAAAGATTGTGTATCCATAAAATTGTACCGAGTTTGGTATAATCAGCTGGGAGACGTTTGCTCCATGCATTTTCTGAGGAAATTCAACATTATGTAATTAATTAAGTAATTCTTCTGTTACTGTTGCATGATAGACTGTACGTGTATCCATAAAATTGTACTTAATTTGTTAGTTTGGTAGTAATTTTAATATAATGATGGAATATTTCATGTATGTATTTTCTTGAAATTGTTATTTGATTATTCTGTTTTTTCTTTTCTTTTTCTTTTTCTTTTTGCTTTTTCATGTGGCATTTTCTATTCAAACTAAATGAAGAGATTAATTTTTTATAGTTGCGTGCGTCATAGAGTTTTTTATTGATACATAAATGGGTAGAAAGATGGTATGAAACAAGGAAGATTCTACAAGCAAGACAAATTAATTAAGATAACAACATCAGTAAAATAATATTTCTCTCTTTTTTTTTTTTGTTAAAATATCATTTTATTCATCTACTATATATATACACGCTTATATATAGATAGATAGTATTTGATTATTATTTTAGAAAAAAACAAAACACAGATATATTGTTAAATTAGAGAGGATTTTAAGACTTTTTTTATTTTAAAATCAAGGACAGAACTCCACTTCAAAATAAATTTTATTTTTATATTTTTATTTTAGTTCCTTCAAGGAGATATGTTTTCAATAAGCAAGCAAGCATGCCCTAGCTAGCTTAACTCTCACTTGCGATTTCTCAAAACAGAAACCATTTTATCTTCCAATTTCCTCAGAATTAGAGTTGCAAATCTTGAAAAACAAAATATTTCTCTTCATTTTAATTAATATATAGCACTATCAGTCAATTTAACTTATGTTTTTTTAATTTTATAGGAATTGTCTGGTAACTTACATCCTACCTCCCAGATTGTACGGTCGCACCTAGCTAATTTACACAATTTGACTTGATTAATTTTGTAATCAGGATCCTAGTATACTTGTCTTACGTAATTTTATTTGACCACTGCAAATATATATATATATATAAGACAGAAAATCTCCAATTACGTATTAAAAATCTAATGGAAAACAAGCTTCTGTTTTTGCAACGCAAAACCAGTTGATTTTGTCGTAGTTTCAAGTTCCGAACTAACTTGTATCCTGTCACTCACTAGCTGTAAATATTTAAAAACGAGGACAATATATCCAGTTGGCTTCCGGACATGTTTCTTTAATGGAAAAACAGTACGTTGTTGCCTTGTTTTGCATGGAAGATTCAGTACTTTTCAACGTAATATATATATATATATATATATATATATATATATATATATATATATATAAACACACACAAAAATCTCACCTAATAATTATAGAAATTAATGCTTCCATTTGCAAGTAATCAATCAAGCACATGTCGATCGTGAATCGTTCAAACTAATTAAGTATATATTCTGGACATTAATTATAAAGATCAATCATCAACAAGCACTCAACTACCTAGAGACCCATTAAATAATTAAAGATACAACTCGTAGGCACAGGCCAAAAAATGACTTTACTTTTCTACTTTCCTTAAATTAGAATTTTCCTCGTACCTTTGAAGATAAACTATACGTACGTACCAATGACGTCCCACAGATTGGTTCTGTTCAGAAAGATGCTCTCCAATTAACAACAAGAAAAAGGTTAATGTATTGGTTTGTCATGAAACTAGTTGATCAGTGCATATCAATAGTTAATGGGAGAAATCAAAAACCAAAACTAAGCTCTAAGATAATTCGAGGCAAGGATACAATGAAAAAACGTTTTGAAAGGGTCCATGCTCCATATATATAGCAGTTCATCAACGTTCTTTTTCTCAATGAAGGGCCGGGGAAAGGTGGCCGAAGTGGCGGCCGCCGGGGATTCTCTGGCCCCCTTGTGGAATGGGCCAATGGTCAACCAGTAGATATATACATAATGTCCATATTCTTTTCAAATGAGTTTCTCAAGCCTATTGGAGGAAGGAGGATGGGGGGTGGAGCCCAAAGTCAAATGGTGTTTGGAGAAGACTATCTTTTTTATTTTAAACTGATATTGAGCTAGCTAGCTATTGAGCTATGGCCAGCTTGAGGTTTATAAAAGGCTACATTTGCACCCACTCATGGCTATGACAAGTTCAATACTTACATGAGCAACATTGATCTCCAGCAACCATGAAGGTATTGAATCATCATATTGGCAATGGCTTCTGCATGCCTATCTTTATATATCTAGCTACCACATTCTATAGACAGAAAACCTTCACAGATGCTGCATTTGCCACGTTAATCTTTTTTTTTTTTTCTCTTAACAATTATGCAGAAAACAGTGCTAAAAGTCAATATCAATTGCATGAAATGCCAGACGGAGGTGCTGAAAACCGCTGCCAAGCTTGAAGGTGACTATATATGATAATTTTTATCTAAATTAGACCGTTCTCTATTCACCTTGCAATTAAAAAATTTTTAAATCTAGATTTATTTTGTATATTTTTTGTATGCATTAACGTTATTGTATCGATTTTGGCTCAACTATTTGTCTAGTATCAATTTGACTCGCAAACAATTTTCTGTATCAATTTTATCTATAAACAATTTCGATTTCTCAATTAGAGCTTTCTCTTGGGATTCATGACAGAATATATATTTAAGTTCTCTAAAATTGCAAGATGTAGAAATATTGTAACTGTAGTTATGTCTATAAGTTGTTTTTGAGCTTGTAACAGGCATTGATGAGATGGCAGTTGATATTGCGAAGGGAACACTAACAGTAATTGGAGTTGTAGACCCAGTGCTGGTGGCTAAAAAACTCAGAAAATCTGGGAAAATGGCAGAAGTCGTTACTGTTGGGCCGCCTAAGAAAGAGCCAGTCGAAGAAAAAGTAGATAAGATAACAGGTGGCTTCCCTAGTTGTTGCAAGGAATGTGAGCTTGTTGCCATTGGCTTTCTCCCCCATTATCAGGCTCAGATTTGCTCCATTCTTTGAAGAAACGCAGCCCTTCAGCTGATATATATTATGCGATATTCTAATAAACTCTGCATCTTATATTTTCAAGATCATATTGACTTGTATTTGCTAATGTCAAAACAATGATCTAGTTGTCTGACTTCCTCGTTTTGTAACAAGCATGTTGCTTGATGAGAAGGGACTAAGAAACATATTCACTGCCCCTTGCACCATCAATGCATGGCAGGTTCATTTTTTTCCTTTTCTTCTCAGGTCTTGAAGGTAAGGGTTTTTTCGGTGTTGTATTCTCATATCAAAACTAAGTGTGTTTTTTCATGTTCAAACTCGGTTGACCGCAAAAATCATCATTTATTTTTTTGTATTTTGCGAGGCTAACCGTAATTTGAAATGCGATTGACCCGTAGACAGACTAATCCTAAATCTCGAATCTAATTAAGATAAGGATTGATGTATTTGCAATAAAGCATCTTTCTTCCCGTCTCTTCCAACATTCCAATCTCAATCGGGATCACAATGTGAAAAGCAAACCTATTTATCAATGAATCAGGCATCTAAAACTTGACGAATCTAATTATTTTATATAATGCATCATCATATGGAAAGAAGGCAACTAACCCTTGATTTTCCTATTATTCTTGATCTTGTTAATTCACTTCCTTCACCACCCTGTGGTGTAATCAAATAAGATTGTGTGTGGTTAAATTTATGATCATGCTCTGTGTGTTTTGCAATGTAATTAAATAAGCATAATGGTTTTCTCGTTGGGCTTCCTTTACTTTCTTTAATGTAAAGACGTGTATATATATAGAGAGAGATGATCAGAGCCTCCTCCTCCTCCTCCTCCTCCTCCTCCTCTTGGAGGGCTAATGATAATAATACTCATGAACAGATGGTGGTTTTGAGCTTAAGCAAAAGGTGGATCTTGCTTTGAACAAGCTTGCTGATGGAGATACTTGTCACATTGATGTTGATGAGCTTCAAAAACTGGCTCAATGTTTAACCCGAGAAGGGTTTTCCCCGTTCCTTTCTTGTATTTTGGATACGGACAAGGAGGAGGAGCAGAAGAAGAGTGCGGGGGGTGTTAGTTTGATAGCTACATTGATGAGTTTTCAGAGGGCTTAGTGGGACCACCCCATTTGAGTAAGATGGTCTGATACCCCTGAACCTTCAGAAACCGGATCTTTTATAAAAGGTTTAGTGTCCATGCTAATTCACTTGAAGTGTTAAAATGGATGTTATGAAATTATGAACTGTTTGTCTTCGCCTTTGCAAATCTAAATGCTTCTTAATTCGAATGATTAATGAATGTTTGATTATTCAAAGCAATGTAATAATTCTGAGCATTCGAGTGATGATCGTGTCTGGTTTAGAACATGACGGAGATAGAATAGCTCAGGTTCTATGCTAGAGGGGAGACGTTCTGATTCAGCTATATCTAGACTTAAGAAGCAGAATCAAAGTGTTTCTTCTCCCAGAGTTTCAACATACCCTCCTAGGCCATCTGAAGATATTCGCAATAGAAAACCTTCACTGCTTTCTACAAAGAAATCTGATCTTTGGGAGGAAAAACATTCAGCAGGAGCAGATGAATCAACCAATCCCACTGTAAAGATTAGTAGGAATGCTATAGGAAAGGACATGCAGAAATGCTCTGAGCAGGGGGCATGTCAGAGCATGATGGGTCAGACAAGAAAAGTTGATTCTGTCTTTGCTTCCCTATCTAGTGCCAATGCTAGACAAAGCGGTTCAGAGAGCAAAAATTGCACGTGGAAGTGTGTGAAAGGTTTTCTATGTGAAGGGGACATGGAATCCGCTTATGAGGAAGCTATCTTTTCTGGTGATGAACTTGTTCTGATTGAGCTTATTGATAGAACTGGTCATGTACTGGAAAGCTTGCCCCCATTGCCGGTGATGCTCTTAGCACTTTGGCTTCGTTGTACTTCTTGGAGCACAGGTTTACAAAATATATAACCCCTTGGTTTCAGTAGGCAAGTAGTTTACTTTCTCATATTTTATCTTTCATTACTGCGCTTCAATTACTTTCAGTGGTTTGAAGTTTATACTAAAAACCCTCTGAAATTCTCACCTTCTAGGTGGTGTACTTGAGCACAATCAATGGACCTGATTATCTTGTTCTCTATGCATAAACAAGAAGGGAATTATTTTGTGCGAATCAGGACTTAAATGTCACCATTTTATTGATGATAAAACTTGGATGTCGCTTCTTTTTTTTTTTTTTGGCTGCAGGGAAGACTTCCTGGTAATTTTAGTCCCATCTGAAGCATGGTTTCCAATCCATCTGTTGTTTCCACATAGGGATTCACACGAGCAATGTTGAACCTTCCACTTCGAAACCTTAGTTTTCCACAATGAGTTTAGTTGCTCAAGAAGCCCAGGTGTTTGTTATGGAGTCAGATGGATGCTGGTAGTTGCTCTGGGATGTTTTTCTTATGAGTCGTTTGCTTCATATCGTGACTGCTGTTCTTAACGCAGAAAGAAGCAGGATTGTAGGATAACTGAATGAATTAATGGTACAAGGTCGATTTTGCGAGAAATAGGCCAATATGGAAAAATACTGAAGTGTAGGTGAAAATTTAAGTTTATTTGGGCTGACGGCTTCCATCTCATTTTCCAAATCCCATTAAACAATCCTGATTCCTGCCTTCAGTAATCTGAGATCTGGATGTTGGTGTTGCCTTACCTTCTTTTTAATGGAAAAATTATAATGATCATACAAGTCTGAAAGTAAAAATTGTTATTAGCAGTTACATCTGCGATGCTTAAATTAAGCCATAAAAATAAATGTGAACCTCATGTCAGTAAAAAGCAACTGCCATATGATTGTAAGTTATGAAATAAGAGAAGAGAAGGTGATGCTTCAGCAGCATATTTGTTATGAGAATCTGGAATTTCAAGAAATGGAGAATAACTACTATTCCAAAACAACAAAATGGATAGACATTTCTTACAATTTCAACTTCCATCCATATT
>Ga0325404_1006754_pt1 | contig 12019 bp, 3 predicted proteins | sample PopdelMetagenome_18_FD_205664 | JGI IMG/M metagenome (GOLD analysis project Ga0325404, IMG submission 205664) | Populus deltoides microbial communities from Bellville, Georgia, United States - Xylem-Control-R1 | ecosystem: Host-associated > Plants > Phyllosphere > Stem > Wood/Secondary xylem... | reverse complement strand
GTTACTATAATACCCATAAATGCAAAACAAAACTTAACTTGATTCTAAGTTTTTTTTTTTTTAAAAAAAATCACTTTTAAAGTTTGATTTCAAGGGCTTAATCGTCATCTTAAGAGCAATCTGGTCTTTTACTTAATGTTGATAATAATTTAAAAAACTATTTTATTTTTTTTCCTGATTTCATCCATCAATATTGAATTGGTTGGAAAATAAACCTTGTGAACGTTTTTTTTGCTTTGTTTGTGGGTTACCACAGTCTCAAACAAGTGTTAATTTTAGAATTGATGCTCGAAATTATGAGCATCTAATTTTTATCATATAATTAAGTAAAAACTATTTTTAAAAAAAGTTATTAAACACAACTTCACGAGTTGTGTGTGACTAAGGTCATCCAATATGTTATCATCTCAATATTTTTGTTTTATTTTTTTGGTTTTTTTTTATAAGTGAATCCATGCTTTTGCGGTCATCTGAGTTTCCTTTAAACCAATTGGCCTAGCTCTTAAATAGTTTAACTAGAAACTCGCGTTAGGCAGAGAGTAAGGTCAAGTGATTTCAAGATTTATCTGCTTGCCTGGGTTTAATAGCATTGCCAAAAAATTCCTATTCTCTTAGTGTTCTTTTTTACATTTAAAAAAATTAATCTAGCCTGCGACAAAGCACAAATTAATGAACTAGTATTATCTAAACTTGGAGTTCTTGTCTGGTCCCTTATCCAATCCAAGTCAAACTCCTTGGTGATTTGACTCTTCACTCAATCACAACATTAGGTAATTTTTTGAACTCGACTTTATGCTAACTATAGATCTAGTTAGTGTTTGGTAGTGCAATAACTTTTTGTTTTTGAATGTACTTCAAAAATACGTTTTACTTTAAAAAATAAAATTAATAATTTTTAGTGTTTTTAATAATTTTGATATACTGATGTTAAAAATAAAAAAAATAATTTTGATGTATTTTTAAATAAAAAATATCTTAGAAAAACATTTTATATTACAATACCAAACACACATCTATTCTTAAAGGCTCGTTTGACATTTTGATAGCAATTCCTCTTTCAAAGTGTTTTTTTGCTTTGAAATACTTTAAAATAATTTTTTTTTATTTTTTAAAATTTATTTTTGATATCATCACATGAAAATAATTTAAAAATATAAAAAAATTAATTTGTAGCAAAAAAAAATTTATTTTCTTTTAAAACACTTTTGCACCCAAGAACAAAGGGTAAATTTCACTTAAAAAAATATTTTAGAGAATATATAAGTCATATTTTATTACATTTCAACTTAAAACTACCAAACAATTCCTATCAACTAAGAAAAAGAAAGAAAGAAAAGAAACTAGACAACCTATCGAATTAATGTCGTGTTTGCATTAAAAACGATTAAGGTGCTTTTTACGAGAGAAAACGATTAATGTAGGTGTGAAATTGATGTAATTTTCTCTAGTAAATTGACGGAATTTTCGTTTTCTTCTCTAATAGAGAACGATTCTTAATTGTAGTTTTTTAGAGGGAGAAATACTTCTAAGTTCTACCTTAAGTTTAAATAATTGATAATTTTAACTAATCCGATAAGCAACGGCTAAAATTCCATTGCAGACGCCGGTATATATCTTTGAACTCCTCTATTCCACGAGGCAACGCGAAATTGAACCGGCAATGGTCAACACGCTAGCCACCACAATCCAACCTTTATAAATTTGAAAAACTCATTTTTTTGTCAATAAATAAAAAAAAACTTCTAAATTAGTCAATTTTTCATCCTCTCTCTCTCTCTAGCCCCCATTTTGCCTCCTTTTGATCTCCCTCCCTCCCTCCCTCCCTCCCTCTACCGTTTCTCTCTCCCTCCCTACTTCGATCACTAGAAAACGATCTCTGCAACTATCGTTTTTGGATCCGCCGATCAAGCAAAGACTAGAAAAGAGAGAGAATCGGAGGCTTTGGAGTTTTGATTAATCGTCGACATGTCGTTCTCGGATTCTGATTCGTCGTCTGCTTACGGTGGCGACTACAGGAATTTTAGACAAATCAGCCGTGAACGTAACTTCAATATCTCCTTCTCTATCCATGCTTTCAATTTTAGGTTCAGTTTGATTGATTCTAAAGCAAGCAATTTAATATGATCTTGTGCTCTTTTTTTTTTTGTTTAGTTCAATGGAGTTATAATTTAGTTTATTTATTTATTTTAAGCTTCAAACTTAGTTGAGTATTTTGTAATGTAATGTAAAATGACTGGTAATTTTGTTATTTCTGATAAATGATCAGCACCTAATAAATAGAGATACTGGCCAAATTTAGTTAGGGTTTGCCATCTCAGTCGCTAGGAATTTGTTGAATTGCTACCTTATATCGATAAGAATGAAATAATTTGTGCTGGAGATTTCGATTTTAATCTGGCGAAGGTTAGTCACTAATGCGATATCTGTATCTTTGTTTGGATTCTATAAATTTTGAAGTTGAGATTATTGGAGTTGAATATCTTATTTCTCTAAGAAGAATGGCTTTGATATGAGAAAATTTCTGCCCATTGGAACAAGTTGCTTGCTAAACAGACGAAAGCTTAATGGACCACCTTGAATTGGTTGATGCTGTTAATTTCTTTTGTTGAATTTGTGAGAAAAATAGGAAGGGAATGTCGTCTGTCATTCTAAGTTGATATTTCTTTTCAGGTTTATTGCATGAAATGCTTCGATCAGCCAAAACAGGGAACTCAAAATCAACTTGGAAGGTACCTCACCTGGTCCTATCAAATTCGTCATAATTTTGCAATGCCTGTAATCTATACTGTTTTCTCAATACCACTTAGATAGAGTAAATGCTCTTGTATTTGATGGAGTTTCAAATAAAAATCCCAACATTTCACAGTATCTCAAATTGATTTTCCTATCAATCTTAGAAACACGACACCTATGTTTTGATACAAATGGTGCATGTCCATCTCGTGTCAACTGTAGCTTGAGTGTATCCAGACGAAATTAACTGTTAGTGAAAATTTGGGACTCTATTAGAATCTTGCATGGTTACCTTACCCAATGATTGCTCAGTTTAGACAAGTGTTTTGTTACATATTTACGTGATTAGAGTTATCCTACCATCGTTTTCCATCTTTTAGAATGTGCATTTCTCGTTAATCTTGGTTCTTGAATCTCTTACCTGCAGGTTCTCATCATGGACAGACTTACTGTGAAGATCATGTCATACTCATGCAAGATGGCTGATATCACACAGGAAGGAGTTTCATGTAAGGAATAAAAGGGAAACTCTTAAAATTTGGGATAGTTCAGAACATTTCATTACAATTATTAAAATCCATTTGAGAGACAGTTGGAGAAATGTTTGCTTTTTTGTAGTTTTTATGTGCAAAATATTGCTTGGCATGTATTGTATGCATTTAGATCACTTTAGAGAGCAGGCGGTTGCTAGCATCAAAGAATATTATTCTAGTATTTGCTGAGATGGAGTAATTTCATTGAATATCATGTCATTAAAATAAATGATTTAATTTCACACATGGCTATCCATTGAAGCATTTCATTCTCCATACAACCATACCAGAATTCTGATTGTTGTAAATTACTGAAACATGTTGCTCTACAATATGATATTCTCTTAGCTTATGTGTAAAATTCCTCAAATTGCATTGCAAGTGGGATTATATGGTTTAAACAACGGGAGAATGAGCATTTGAATTTTAATTGCTGCATTCACCATTCACCTAGTTGCTTGATTATCATTTTTCTCATTGCAGTGGTAGAAGACATATACAGAAGAAGGCAGCCGTTGCCCTCCATGGATGCTATATACTTCATCCAACCAACAAAAGAGAAGTAATATATTTTCCTTTGGTTGACTTTCCATGTTCATTATCCTGCCCTTAAAAAAGAAAAAAAGGAATATTGGTTTTTTGGAGCTTTTCCAATTTAATTGCTTCGCAGCAATTGGGACTTGCCTGAATAACATTAAGGCATATTTTATCTTGAATAGATTGTATATAGAGCACGAGAGAGATTATAAATCTGAATTTTAGTTCTTAAGGCAGGTTAACGACTTTTTGAAATGCACTCAGTTTAGTAAACATGATCCTCAACCCTTTTGGGTATTGTCTCTTATTATTAACTAGTTTACTTATTCTAGTTGATAGGTTGACTAAGGGACTTAACCTCATGATGCCTGTGCTCCACGTTGAATATTTTGTTTTTGTTTTTATTTAGTAATTCTTACACCCATTACTTTTTGTGATACCTAGTAGTCTGTGCAATTTTATCACATCTTTAAAGAAAGAATTGAAGTTCTTATCTGCAGTGAAGGCAATGTATGGGGACTTGTCTCCCTGACTCTTGTTTTTTTCTGTCATCATGTTGCTAATTCTGTCTCTTATTTTATTCAAATAATGCTGGTGGTGTTCTTTCTTTCTTTCATCCTATATATATATATATATATTATTTTTTTGTTATCATAAGGGGTTGTGTTCTTACTATTAGTTTTATTTTGCAGTGTTATCATGTTCTTGTCAGACATGGCTGGGAAATCGCCTTTGTACAAAAAGTATGTGAATAATTTTTATTCATTGTTCTCTGGGAGTCAATTTTAACTTTTGAAAGTCCAAATTTACTAATTATTGTCAACTTATTTTTTTTTCTTGTCTGTATATGAAGGGCATTTGTTTTCTTCAGTTCCCCTATATCAAGAGAACTGGTTTCTCATATCAAGAAAGATTCAAGTGTATTAACTCGCATAGGTGCATTGAGAGAGGTATAGGTCTCTTTCTCATTAAAAATTTTGGTCCTTTGGATCAATAATTGTGCTGAAGCAATTTGATTTATCAGCTAGATATATGTTCTCTTGATCCATCATTGTTTTAAAGCTTACAAATTGATATTGACATATTTGTTATTTTGATGTGTGAGCTATGCAGATGAATTTGGAGTATTTTGCTATAGATAGCCAGGTTTGGTGATGCTACTTCATTTTTCCGGTTCAATATCATATGCAAAATATTGATTATCTTTTCTATTTTCTTATTCATTAAATTATAACAATAGCTATTTTGCCGAGGAAAAGCACTTTTGTCAGGTTGAGTTTCCAGCAATGCTTTAGAGATGCCTGATTTCATCAATGATATTTAGCAGCTCCCATGTTTCTTTTGTTTCCATCCAGAAATTAGCGTCACTAAGATTGATTTTTAGAGCTAGATACTATCTTTTATTTGAAAGTAGTCATCATTATTTTCTCCAGTGCAACACGGTATGTCAAAAGGCACATGACATGGCAATCTGTAACAATTCCATTTTCTGACACTAAGTAGCTTTTTTGGTATTTATGCTTCTTCTTCTTCTTCTCAAGAAAGCCTCTGGTGTCTTGAGCCTATAACTCCACGAGAGAGATGGGATTGGAAGCTTCAGTCAGCTTATAAAAAATAAAGAGCTTGTGAAAAAGAAAAGGAAAAGAGAGAGAAATAAAGATGGAATTGTTCATGCACCTGGTGTTTATGCCACAGTGACCAGTGATTATTTTTAGGTTGACTTAAATGACCAAGCTCCAATGCCAGGTTTCTGAAGATCCAGTCAATGATGATGCCAATGAGTCACAGATAACTTGAAACTGCACAACCTTTTTATGGAAAATAATCCTTGTTTTTCTTTTGTTTTTTAAATAACTCCCCTAAGGGATAGTTTGAGCAATTGAAAGCAGCTAGTATTTTATTTTCATTTTTTTTAAAACAATTATTTTTTATATAAACTTATTGTTTGATCCTTTTCACAAATTTCTGATCACAGTTCAAGAAGCTTGTTTCTTTTGTTTGTGAATTTTTCTTATGTAAATCCATAATTTCCTTTTCTTGCGCCTATCTTCATTATGTTATTCTTTTCCCATTAGTGGTGATACGTTGTTCCACACAGGGTTTTATTACTGACAATGAAAGGGCTTTAGAAGAACTTTTTGGGGATGATGAGGATAGTCACAAAGGTGATGCGTGTTTGAATGTGATGGCTTCTCGCATCGCTACAGTTTTTGCTTCACTACGGGTATATAGAATGGCTTCCATATGTTGATTCACAAAAATCTTGATAATATTCTTAGGCATGCTTATGTCTATTTTTCAGGAATTTCCTTTTGTGAGATTTCGTGCTGCCAAGTCCCTTGATGTAACAACAATGACAACTTCCCGTGATCTAATTCCTACAAAGCTTGCTGCTAGAATTTGGGATTCTCTAACACAATATAAGCAAAAGATTGAAAACTTTCCCCAGACAGAAACCTGTGAACTGCTCATCCTGGATAGATCTATAGATCAGGTCTTTAAGTGCACATTGCTTATAAACTCATTACTTGCTTTTTGCATGGCTTGGTTTTGTTGCTCATGTGTGAATTTCACAATTTTTAGATTGCTCCTGTCATACATGAGTGGACATATGATGCCATGTGCCATGATCTGTTGAATATGGAGGGAAATAAATATGTGCATGAGGTAAGTCAATAGTTGAGAGTTCTATCTATACTCTTGGATTTTCTGATTTGCTGTTGGATCTCTTTGGGGTACTATTCATCAAGGAGTTTCCCTATTCAGGTTCCCGGCAAAGCAGGTGGTCCACCTGAAAAAAAGGAAGTTCTTTTGGAGGAACATGATCCTGTTTGGCTTGAGCTTCGGCATGCACACATAGCATTTGTATGTATAGTTCCTATGCATTTGTTAGATTTTAAACATCCACCTGGTGAATGCTCTAATCCTTGGTTTCCTTATTAGGCTAGTGAGCGGTTGCACGAGAAGATGACCAACTTTGTATCAAAAAATAAAGCTGCCAAAATCCAACATGGTTCAAGGTTGATGAAAATTCTTTATTATGTAAATTGCTGACCATTATCATGATGTCATTCGTGTTATATTTTGTTAGTTTCATTAACTTTAACCTCATAGGAGCATTGATTAATGGTTCATAATTCACAAATGAGTTAATTTAATAGAAAACTCAGTCCCTCTGCCTAACAATAAAGGGATGAGTAAGAAAAGGAGACCTATCAGGACACAAGTTTTCAATGCATGAAGTGACTCATGCTAGTTATAAGATGTTGCTCTAATTACTGATCTGTGTTACATTGATATTAGAATTGTTTCATTAAGTTGTTTATTTTCAATTTATTTTTTATGGAGGGTTTTACGAATCTTCTTTTTCTTTGTTCTTCTTTTAGTTTTTCAGAGCTCTTGTCCTGTGTGCTCATTTAATTTACACTTCTTGTGATCCCAACTTCATTTTTTCATGTCTTGCTTGGAACCACCTGGTTCATAATATTATGCAACCTGAAATTCCATTACCAAATGGTCTAGAGACATTTTTTTATTGGAAAACAGGGAGAAGTTGACATTGCAAACAGTAATCTGTCATCCATACCTACTCATTTGTCTCCTCTGGAAGTGCCACGTCAAGGGAGGGTTAAGAAATTTTGGATTTTCGTAGGAACTGGTTGGGATGATGATTAGAAGTATTTTAATGATGGCATGGACGATGATTTCAGGTGCTACTTGTTGATGTTGGAAGTGGGGACCTCCTGGATGACACACACACACGTGAAGTTTTGTAATTGAGAGGGATTGTTTTTCAAGGAGGGAGGTGGCTGTGAAGCATGGGGAATGGGTGGGTGGATGGATGGCAGATGCTGGAAGAAGTTAAAAATATCAGTGGAGTTAGTAGAATAACTGATAGTTGTTAACTTAAAGAGAAATGTTCTTGTTTATATAAGTACCCTTGGAGCTTAGGAATGGATATATGGTTGTTTCTATACCAGATTATTAGTTGCTGTGATGGTATATCTCCAACCTTGAAGTTTAACTGTTGTGTAGAGATGGTGGTGAACTTTCTACACGGGACTTGCAACAGATGGTTCAAGCATTGCCTCAATACAGTGAACAGATTGACAAGCTCTCTCTCCATGTAGAGGTTAGTTTATTTCTTCTGACAGCAAACTGCTCTTTTTTCTCTTTTAGTTGGCACATTTGTAACATAAGGAATACAATTATAATATGATGCTCTTATTTCCAAACCTGGTTCAGAAGTTTAACTTCATTCTTCCTACTTGTTTAGCAAAATGACTCATGGGCTCTAGACTACTTTGCCAGCTTATGCTTTTTTCAAGGCAATTTGACATATAGTGTAGCTATTATACTTTGTGGTTATTTGAAATTAATTTCTCCATTCTAGATATCCTTTCCGAACAACTTTTGTGATGAATGAATAGCTATTTTAATGGATGTGTATTTGAACTCCAGACCTTTTCTGTGGAGATGAAGTGCAGTTACCACCAGGTTATGCCTGGGTCTCATCCCTAAAGATTGAATGTTGGTGTCTTGCAAATGAACAATGCTTGGCCTGATGACACTATGATATTGCCATTTAGTGCTCATGCTTGATGTTATCTCTGAATCCTAAAGTTCTCTGGCTTTAACGTAAGCTGCCCCGCGCCCCCCCCCCCCCCCCCAATGGTTAAGAGGTTGTTGATGCTCTTTGCTTATTAGGTCAAATGTTAGGTGTTTGAAGGAGGGCTGATGCAGATTTTGTGTAAATCTGATCAGTAATAAACAAGATTGAGGTTATTGACCAAATTGCATTCTGCTCTAATTGAATTCCTTAACCATTCCATTACTAACTCAAATTAATGAGGCAGGATACTATTTGAGTGCTTTCTTGATTGTTGCTTTTTGTTTCTTGTCCATCTCTACTCATACTTTAGTTAGGCTGCTGAAGCCCCGTTTAGAACAGCACAACGTTTTTTTTTTTTTTGAGAGTGCGGCAAATGGAACTTTTTCTGGTTTACTACTTTTCAATGTTGCCCCTTTTAGAGCTTTATGTTTAGGCATCCTACTCATGTTCTTTTGAGTGCTGCGTCGTAGATTTTATCAAGACTTTGCTCAATTGATTTGAGGTGACTTGTTAATTGATAAATTTACTCAACCCAACAAGTCTCATAATTATGAAGCTTCACTGGAAATATCATCTAAAAGTAGGTTCTTCAATTCTTCCTCTTCCCTCCTTTTCCGCATGTTGCTTTGAGTTTCAAATATTTTCACAACACATTATATGAACTTTCCTTCCATACCAATGAGTGGAACTTTTTCCTTGATGGAAATGCCATTAGATATTTGGTTCTGTATTTTATTTGCATGGTTTTTAGTAACTTTGAAATTGTACAATGGATAGACTACCATAGGAGTTATTGTTGTTGCATGGTTCCAGACAAGAAGTTAATTATGTCCTCTGCTTAGAACCCATTATTCATGGGAGCACGAATGAAGTTCAATTTTTTTCCAAGATGGAAGCACATATTGCAATTAGCTTAAATTGTACTAAGTTTTTCTCCCCTTTTGAATACGTATGGAATAGTGTGTAATCAGAAAGAGAAAGAAGACCCACTGGTTTATGAAATTTGCAAGTGGTCCATGGCTTTATACAGATTGTGTTTTATGGATGCAGATTGCTGGAAAAATTAATAGTATTATCAGGGAGTTGGGGCTTCGAGAGCTTGGTCAACTAGAGCAGGACCTGGTTTTTGGAGATGCAGGAATGAAAGATGTTATTAAATTTCTGACTACGAAAGAGGTAAAACTTGTGGTAAATTGTAATGGGTGCATTTCAACTTGCCAATAATATTTATAAAGTAGGAGTCTCACTCTTTTGCAGGATACAACTCGTGAAAATAAGTTGCGGTTGTTGATGATTCTTGCAGCTGTTTTTCCTGAGAAGCTTGAGGGTGAAAGGGGTCTTAATATAATGAAGGTACTTATCTTTGTTTTTGTGCTGGTTTTCATTTTCTTACTGTTTTGAGGTCAGCCAGCAGAGCTTTTGTGATCTTTTGAATTCCTGATTTGATGTTATTGAGAACATTTTCCTTGCACATCAGAACTAATTTTATGAATTTATTTTAGCTGGCAAGATTACCGCAGGATGACATGAATGCTGTGAATAATATGAGATTGCTTGCGGGGGCATCAGATACCAAAAAAAGATCAACTGGTGCTTTTTCCCTGAAGTTTGATATTCATAAGGTGAACACAAATGTTTGTTGAAATGCTGTATCTAATCGTCAATTTTGAAGCTTACTCTTTCTTTTCTTCTTCCCAATCAATTGCCAGAAGAAGCGTGCTGCCAGGAAAGACCGCACCGGTGAGGAAGAAACAACATGGCAGTTGTCCCGCTTTTACCCCATGATAGAGGTACATCCGAGTTCTTCTTATTTGATTTTTCATGTACAGTTACACTTTTTATGCTTTACTAGTTTTTCTGCATGTGCGTTGCACATGACCCACACATGATAAGTTGATTTTATCTCTTTAAAGTATTTATTATTTTAAAATGTTAGCCTCGAGCCTTTTTAAAGAATTTAAAAAACTTGAATGCATGGAAAGGAAGAAGCACCAAGGTGTCAATCAAAACCAATGTTATGGATGAAAATAATTCACTAACCTAAATATATTGACTTTAAATTCAATAATATCTTTTGTTTAAGTATATAAAAAATATAATTTAACTTCATTTTTTTTTTTTGTGATGGAGATATCTTTTTGTTCCCAAGTGATAATATGAAATCCTTTCCCGTCAATTAAAAAATCATTAAATTCAATATAGTGATTTAAATCATGTATTCAATAGATATTTATAAATTTTATTTTGTTATTAATGTAAAGTAATAACATGTAATATTTCATAAATCATGTAACTCAACATCATTGTTCTTTGAAAAGAGGAAGGTAATTCAATAATTCATTGCACTAATAAAATATATTTAATCATGGATTTAATAAAATCTCAAAATATAATTTTTTTTTTAAAATCAAATTTTGTAATTTACAAGAACCGCTGACCAAAATTCACTTTTTAGTCTAGTTTGGGGAAGACTTCGACAAAATCAACAAATTTCAATAAAATATTGATGCCATCAACTTAATCTTAATCAATTCAAGAGATTTATGAGATCTAAAATTTTATAATTTGCATGCATTTGTTCACGCTAAAAAATATTGTATTCCTTAAAATCTTACATTTTCAAACTACTTACTTTCTCTTGGTATGATAGAAAGCAATATCCCAATATAAAGGAAGGAAATTTAGTTTCCTAGATGTTAGAAATGTGAAAACTAATAGTACAGCTAAACTATCCATTGCTTTTGTATGTTTACGATTTAATATCCTACCATAACAAATATTCCTACTAAAAAAATTGATCTTTTATTAAATTCTTAAGAGTTTTAAGGATTTAAACAATCAAAATTTTGATATTGCATAATAACATTGTTTTGTCTTTACTAGACATGATTGCGGGTTGACCTTTTTTTATACTGCGGGTTGACATTTTTTTTCTTTGTAAAAAATGATGTCTAGGTGCTGCAATCACGTTTAAAAAAAATAAAAGAATAAGGACCCGGGTTATAGCCCCCGATTGAGTCTAATAATTTGATTTTATTTTAATCAGATGATAAAAGAATAAGCAATGATAGTAAACATACAATTTTTTTTAAAGAGAAGATCACAATATCTTGAGAAAAAATATTAATTTGATGTCTTTTCAGGCGAAAAACAGTTTGAAAAATACTTTGAAAATCAAGTTAAACTGCAAAAACAAAAACACTCGCTTAAATCATACAAACACAAGGATAAGTTCAAGCATTCTTTCAAGTAGAAAATATTTTAAAGTTTCTTATCTCATATACTTATAAAATTAAGATAATTTCTTCTATCTAGATAACGTATCTATTAGTTTGATATTTTCTTTTGATATATTTTGTATTCCATATTAATAAATTCTACAAATTTAGTTGTTTTTTTTCCTATACATTTGTGATACAATTGATTGAATATTGCTATTGAAAAAATCGAGATTTTCTCATATTTCAAAAATTAGAAATAAAAAAATAATTTATAATAAATCATAATATACTTAATATACTAATGATACGTATTCTTAGATAATATTTCTTTTTATGTTTCTTACATCAACCGAAATAATGAAGTTTTCTTTAACTATTCCAAC
>Ga0325404_1006751_pt1 | contig 12023 bp, 5 predicted proteins | sample PopdelMetagenome_18_FD_205664 | JGI IMG/M metagenome (GOLD analysis project Ga0325404, IMG submission 205664) | Populus deltoides microbial communities from Bellville, Georgia, United States - Xylem-Control-R1 | ecosystem: Host-associated > Plants > Phyllosphere > Stem > Wood/Secondary xylem... | reverse complement strand
TGTTAACGCCAATAGATTGCATCACTAGGTTGATGATTTTAGCTAACATAAACATTGAAAGCATTTCATAGATGGTAAGCTGGCGTACACGACAAGACAAGAGACTCGATTCATCTGGTGTGAAACCAAACAAGTAGACAAGGCACCTTGAAAAGGCATTTTGCTATGCACTGATTTGTATGGTTATTCTTATTCAGTCCATAAATATTTGCTTCAACTTTTAAAGCAACAGAAGATGCAAAACTAAATAATGGAATTAAACTCGTCTCTCTTATATCAAAGCTATTCACGAAGAAAAAAATGTTCTTACTTAGCAAGTGACGCAAAGTGTGTGGCACAGCTGAGTTTTTCCAGAGCGGAACTCACCATGTATCTCAGTAATAGATCCTGCCTCAACCCCTCCTGTCAAAAGCTAGCTGTTTGAGGTTACAACACTACAGGACATGGCAAGTGCTAATGTTCTTAAGCAGCATTGCTACAAAAACACAGTCTAATGTAAAAGGATCGTTGTTAAGAGTTGAAAGAAATCTTTGATACTTGCCTTCTAAAATTTTGTCAAGTTCTCTTGATCCAGATGTTATCTGAATTATCTCTTGCCTCCGAGCATGGAGTTGGCTCGGACTAGCAAAACCCAGAGGCACCAGTTTGGAAGCTGTAGATATGAGCCGAAGTAAAGTTATGAGTCTCTATCTAAACCATGAAAAATATCAGACAAAAAATCTTGAAGAAACAAAAACAGGCTAAGCAATGACGTGCCCGCTTCAATGATTTTGTCAACTTTAGCTTCACTGATTCCTTTAATCGGCTCTTTACTGGGAGAAAAGGCAAAACAATTTATATATTTTTTAATATTTTATTGATTTTTAATTGTGAAATTGCTTACTGTGATATCAAAAAATTTGATATTTAATTATTTTTTAATTTTATGAGTATTTATTATATAATTAAATAAAACATTATAACAAAAAATTATCAAATCTGATGGATTTCATGATCAAAATCATAGACGTGTCTAATTAGAAATTGAGCCTTTTCATTTGTTTTGGTTATAAAAATAATTATTAATTTATTTAATTAAATATATGTAGAAATTTTTAAATTTATAATTGATATTTTTTATGTAAAAAAAACATAAAGCTATTAAATTCTTTTTTTTATGAGAGTTTCTTTATACCCGACCCACAATAAAATACATGTTAAATAGCTAATGTTTCTCTAGAAAAGGTTTGGTTACTACTAAGAAATGGATCTATAAAAACCTTTTTGCAAGAGAGCTAGGATGTTTTTATTTTTGTGTGTTTAAATTATTTTTTATATTGATATTTTTCAGTTATTTTTTAAAATTGTTTTTTATATTATAAAATATTAAATTAATATTTTTAGGTTATTTTTTATAATTTTAATATTTTGATATTAAAAATAAAAAACATACAAAAAAATTACTTAAAAATATTTTTACAAGAATACTATGCATTGAAAAACATACACTTAACCTATGAAGTTCTGAGTATACAAGGATCATTTTTTTCTGTACTAATTAGACTTCGCTTTCTTTATTATTTATTTTAGCGTCGCAATTTTAAAAAAAAATATCATTGAAAAAGTTCTATCTGCTAAAAAAATATTTCTTTCTTTTTTGGTGTGTTATGCTCATGTCCATGACTGTTAATTTTTTTTTTTTTTTTTGTTATTATAACAATAAAAATAAACCAAGTGGCGAGTCTGGTTTCTTACCGAACCGGCAGAACCGAATCGGTTTGATTTTCGGTTTAACCGAAAATGGCTCCCTGCTTCGTATAAAAGCGGCGTCGTTTTAGTTTGTCTCTCCGTTACGCCCATTATACCGTCGGTGAGTGAACTCGGTTATACTGACGAGACAGACCTCTCTCTCTCTCTCTCAGTTTTCGAAAACCAGGTTGAAAGACATGGCAAACAGAGCGAGTCCTCCAAATCTCCACAAATCAGTTGCCATCTCTAAAGGATACAACTTCGCTTCTACTTGGGAACAGGTTTCTTTCTTTCTTTCAATGTTTTTTTTATGCACTCTTAAATCATTAGATCTGGTTTTACCAATCTCGCCAACTGACTCTCTCTCACATCCACAACTCATTCTTTGATTCGATTCACATTCCACCGCTAGCTAGCTAGCTTGTTGTAATCTATTCTTTTGTTTGTCAATTGCGGCTTGATTTTTGTGATAAACAGAATGCGCCTTTAACTGAGCAACAGCACGAAGCAATTGTCTCGCTCTCTCATGCAGTTTCCGAGCGACCCTACCCTAAGAATTTGGTGAGATTTCAATTTTTTTTAAGAAAAAAAATAAAAATGTAGGTTATGTGACATTATAGGTTTTGTGGTTTTTTAGGCGCAAGATCATGCCTCTGTGAAGGAGAATGGTGGCTTGACAGTTTCTACAAGGGACAGCAGTTTTGGTGAATCTCAAGGCATTGATGCAGTTTTAGTCAATACAAACCAGGTAAAGCACACCCACTTTTGCTTATATTTACGTGACAGGTTACTTGGGATAATGGTATAAGCCAGTGCTTATAGTGTAGCTTGATAATGATTTGAATTTTATATGGTGCAGTTTTATAAATGGTTTACTGATCTTGAATCGGCAATGAAATCAGAGGTTAGTTGTCGTGGTGATTGTTCTTGTGCAAATGTGTTCGGTCATGGGTTTTTTTTCTTTTTTATCTTGGTGCTTTCTGTTATTAGGCGGAGGAGAAGTACCAGCACTATGTCAACAATCTAACGGAGCACATGGAGACATGTGATGATATACTTCTCCAGGTATTTGTTTGTTTTATTGTTCATTTCTTGATGATTTTATGTTATTGATAAATTCTTGAATTCTTTGGATGAAGTCAATTTTTTATTTATTTAACATACCAAGCTTATCTGAATGCAGGTGGATGAAACTCTCGACTTCTTTAATGAGTTACAGCTGCAGCACCAAGCTGTTGCTACAAAGACTAAGACTCTTCATGATGCTTGTGACAGACTGGTGTGATTTCTCTTTCTTCTATTCACTACTTAATACTTATTCTAGAATGAGCTTTGGTTTGGTTCTGTAAATCACAGAATACAGTTGCGCAAATATCAGAATTTTAATTTAGGTCAGTTTTGACTGGATGAGCTTGGTAACCATCAACCTTGTAGAATTAATACACTGTTTTACTTGAACTAGAATTTCAGATGAATATGCTCTAATGTCATATGATTATTCTATAGCCCTGTTGTTATATTTTGAGTTTCATGGATGGAACAATCAAGTTAAGCTGTAGTTTATATCCAATTTATTTTATGTCGACATTGTATGTTTTGGGATCTCAAATTTTAGGTAGGTTGTTTCATAAACTTAAATCTGAAAACTGTGCCTCAGAGTATTTTAGATAGTAATGCATATGTTAGTTTAAATTGGTTGAGTTGGTTGTCTCATGTATTGTTTCCATTGCAGGTAGTAGAGAAGCAAAGACTGATTGAATTTGCAGAAGCAGTTCACAGTAAGCTCCACTACTTTGATGAATTGGAGAATGTAAGGTTTGAATGCTACCTCACTTAGAGTTTCAGTTGCTTAAAATGTTATGTTTTTTCATTATTTTAAATTAAATCATAATTGTTTTAGGTAGGTGAAGAGAATAAGTCTTGTCTATTTAAAAAAAGAAAAGGACTTGAAAATCAATATAATAGAGCACTGGCTATCTAGTTTGTCTATAATGCTTCGCTTGTTAGTATTTTACTCTACTTCCATTTTAAGAGTTCTCTTAATAGCTTGCAATTTTTGTTTGTCCATGTTTGAGAAGGTTTCATGAAGTATTGCAATTTATATCAATAGTATTGATGGAGTGTAATTTGCATTTGTGTGCAGCTTAATAACAATTTTTATGCTTCAAATACGAATGTTGGAAATGAGAAATTTCTTCCACTGCTCAAAAGGCTTGATGAGTGCATATCGTAAGTGAACAAATATTTTTATTACTGTATAAATTAACACCTCTAACATTACTTAGCTAAACTCTGTAAGTTAATGAGCAGTATTGAATTTTTTTGGGTGGGGACAGTATTGTACTCTGTTTTATCTACTTATCACTTGTTTTTTGCACACCTTTAGATATGTCGAAAGCAATCCACAATACGCAGAATCCAGTGTTTATCTGCTTAAATTTCGACAGCTCCAGGTAAGTGATTGATGCCAGCAATGTAAAAAGATTGATTTTGTGAATGGAAAATGTAAGTGTGGAAGGTTTGTTACCTGTTCCAAATGATGACACAGTTTTCGTGCTTTTAACAGTCTCGAGCCCTGGGCATGATTCGAACTCATGTGCTTTCTGTCCTGAAAAATGCTTCATCTCAGGTGAAGTATCCGTATTTACATCAAAAGATCTTCATGTGTGTGCACAAAAGCGCACATGTTTTTCCGTAAACATGAATCTCTGTGACTTTGTTGTTTATTTGTGGACTTCATCAGGTTCAGCATGCAATCCGGAGCACTGGAGGCAGCAAAACATCTATTTCCGAGGGTGTAGAGGCATCTGTAATCTATGTCAGATTCAAAGCAGCCTCAACTGAGGTAGTAGCATCTTTCTCTTTGTTCTTTTATCTTGACACGAAGATGTGATGCATGTGGAATGTTTGACTACTGATAACTTATCCAAGCAGTAGGCTGATTTTTAAATAACTCGTGAAAAAATTATATTCTACATGTGGAATAGGATTTTACATTCTTTGATTTGATCTATTGTTTTGCACAAGCAGCTGAAAATTCTAAGTTTCTGTAGCTTAAGCCCATATTGGAGGAGATCGAAAGCAGATCATCAAGAAAGGAATATGCCCAGATCCTTGCTGATTGCCACAAGTTGTACTGTGAACAGCGGCTTTCCTTGGTGAGTTAATTTTCAGTTGTTTCTCACACATTGATTTTCTTACTCTTATTCACCTGCTGGTTTTGATGGTACTTTCTCTTTGTTTTCTGGTATCTAGGTTAAAGGGATTGTACATCAGAGGATATCTGAATTTGCCAAGAAAGAGGCTTTGCCATCATTAACTAGATCTGGTTGTGCATATTTGATGCTGGTAATGCACTTAACGAATATTGCTATCAGTAAACAGAGATAGTTGTGGGTCCTGGATCATCTGGTTGATTGAATAGCATTTAAAACTTTGCATCTTGGCATATATTAGTTGGGTTGGATTCATTCAGTGGTTTGTGAGTGTTGAAGTCAGTGATCATGTTAAATTTTTGTGCTGATGTAGCACCATTAATTTGTTACACATGAAAGGAAAAGTTTGCAGCCAAAACACAGGAGGCTTCTGCAGGGGAGTGGATGTCAGTAGGCTTTAGCTTCCTTTCTTTTTTCAAATTAATTGCAACTTTTCAATGTTGATTGAAGCAAGGTTACACTTGTTTAATGCTTAGTTCTAGGTTGCACGTTGAGCTACTTATTTTTTGGTATATATAATTTTTTTTTGTCAATAGAGGTGTTAGATATTAATATTGTTTAGTAGTCTCTCCATGGCAATTTAAGTTTTAGGTCTATTAGTTCTGAAATAAAGTAAGAGTAGCTTTTATGATCATGTGGTCAAGTGTTCAAGTATCGACTAATTCCCATGCAAAACTAATGGCCTGCAACTGGGAGTGCATATGCGAAGCCCAAACAGGTTTGCACATAAGGTGGCTTCTCAAGATGTTAATATCATTTAACAACTAAGCTTTTAGGTGATTGCCCTCTAATAGCATGTAAATGTAAATACGTCTAGGTCATGTCATTTAAAACTTTTTTTCCTTGTGTTTTGGGAAGTCTTAACATTTATTTTTTGCAATGAACGATAGATTTGAGCCATTTTGTTGACTCAACTCAACTCACCTTAATTTGACCATAATTCCAACTGAAGTTCCATGAATCTTTTCATTTTATAGACAATTTACTTGTCCCACAATAACTGCAGGTTTGTCAACTTGAGCACCAACTCTTTGATCATTTCTTCCCATCTTCTTCTGAGGATATTTCCAGTTTGGCTCCACTTATTGATCCTTTGTAAGTTCTTCTCTAGTGTTTTATGTTTAGGGTCCTCTTCTTTTTATTTTTATCAATATTATTATTATTATTATTTGGGGTGGAGGGAGTTGTGGGATTTGTCATTTTCATATCCCCACTGAAATATTTTTTCCTAATAGATTTTATTCTTTTGTTACTCCCAGATCTACTTACTTGTATGATACACTGCGCCCAAAACTTATTCACGAAACAAATGTCGATCTTCTATGTGAACTTGTTGATATACTTAAAGTTGAAGTTTTGGGAGAACAACATAGCAGACGGAGCGAGTCATTAGCTGGGCTACGACCTACATTGCAGCGAATTTTAGCAGATGTTCATGAGCGATTGACTTTCCGTGCTCGGACATATATTCGTGATGAAGTATGTTTTTATATTGAGAATTTTAATATTGAAGCCTACCCTGGTTGTTTGTTTGCATATTAATTTCAGAGGGAAGTTGTTGAAAAGTTTGTTCATTTTCTGTATCAATCCGTATTTATCTGGTGATGGCATATTCAAATTCCATATATAATTGCACGTAAAACTATCCTGTACTACATAGTTCTCGTACAAATTCATACTTGGTTTCAGTTATCCTTGTTGGGCTCTATGCCTGTATTAGAAAGCAGTGCCATTGCATGAATGTTTTAGGGAAGCATTTTAACTTGGGCTTTAGTCTATGATATTTGGAGCACTTGCTGATGATGGATTTCTTTGATTAGTTTAGCATCAAGTTTACCCCTTTGTCTGGATGCAGATATTATAAAGTGATATGCTCCAGTGTTTACCTCCCAATTCTAGTGGATTGCATAAATGGTTCAGAACTAAGAATTAACTCCAATGCGCTGTTAAAGTCAAAAGAGTTTGCACAAACAACCATGCTTTAAGATGGAAACAAATATCTCATTTAATCTAGTACAAACAGAATTTTAGGACACTGAGTAGTCTTAGAGATTTTTTTCCATGTGAATCTCCTTGTTGGAGTATCTTCTCAAGTTTTTGTATCATCATCATCACTGTATGTGAGGGAGTTTTTTTGTTTCTTCTAAATGTTGGTTTTATTGATGCTTTCTCTTGTTTGTTTCGCAGATAGCCAATTATATACCTTCTAATGAGGACATGGATTACCCTGCAAAGTTGGAGCAATCTACTGAGATGAAATCAGAAACTAATTCTGTAAAGTTTCTTACACTTCCATTTTTATGTTGTCATGATTAACTTATGTGGATAATCAGAGGGTTGAGAATGTCAAATGCCTGCAACTCACAGCTGATATTAAGTGGGATCTCGGGTTTAAATCTTATCGGAAATGACACAAAGTTGGAGAGATTATTGGCATTTCTGATTCTTCCATCCCAGTTCCTTAGGTTCTTCTAATCCACAAGGTGGGGACATCCCATGTCAGGATTTTACCCTTTGAAACAGAGTATTTGAGGACCTTATAGGGGATAGGCTTGGCTGTTCATGAGTTCTTTTGTATTGGCACATCTATCTGGCATGGTTTGATTTAATCCAGTTGGCAGGAGACGCATCATATGTCCATATCTCTGTGTTATGTCTGACACGGGTATCAAGCATAATTTTTATTGTCATTGAAATATAAGGTAGCCATTGTCACATTTTGGTTTGACTTGCAGACTGGCATTGTGTGGTTGTCTGCTGGTGGCTTTCACTAATTTTTCTGTTTCCAGAAATAAGTGAATTTTTATTTACCAGCATTGCTCTTTTGCTCAATTTTAATCTTTTTGTCAGGTTGATGAAAACCCAGATGTATTTAAAACTTGGTACCCACCTGTGGAGAGAACTCTATCATGCCTTTCAAAGTTATATCGTTGTCTAGAACCATCTGTCTTCACTGGTTTAGCACAGGTGCTTGAATCCTTGGAAAATTACTACTACTGAGGTTTTTTTGTATATTTAAAAAGAATATTGGTTGTTCTTTACATGTTTTATTGAACTTTTTTTTTGTTGGTTGCTATTTTTATCAGGAAGCGGTGGAAGTTTGCTCTGATTCTGTCCAGGTGAGTAATTTAAACATCAATAGCCAATATTGTAGTACGTGGTGATGATTGGAATCTCATTATGCTTTAGTATCATCTCCCTTTATATTTATTAAAATATATTCTCCACAGAAAGCTAGCAAACTCATTACAAAGAGATCTACAGCAATGGATGGGCAGCTATTTCTTATCAAGCATATTTTAATCTTAAGGGAGCAGGTTATCTCCCTTATTCCTCCAATTTGTTTATTTGGTGGTTATCTAGTAATCCATGCAATATGGTTTACAACTTTCAAGTTTTGTCCTTTCAGATTGCACCATTTGATATAGAATTTTCAGTCACATACAAGGAACTCGACTTCTCTCATCTGCTGGTAAGTCTCACTGAAGCTAAAGCTTAGTTATCTGCACTATTTGATGTCTTAATATTTTGGTAGCCAAATTTAATAGACTCTTAACTGAAGTTCTACTTCACTTCAGCATCACTTTTATGGATAGCACAACAGTACTAATAAAAACTTGTGCTACATATTCTGACTGGTTGATGTAACTAATAATATGCAATTTAAGTAAACTTTTATAACTCAATGTTAATATTCTATTTTATTTTGCATGTAGCAGTTCCTCTTTTATCACTATATTTGTTTGTAGTGAAGTCTTATTTACATTAAATTCCATGCCCCAGGAACACTTGAGACGGATACTTAGAGGTCAGGCCTCGCTATTTGATTGGTCAAGATCAACTTCACTGGCAAGGACCTTGTCTCCCCGAGTTTTAGAAAGTCAAGTAGATGCCAAGAAGGTTTGTCTTTATCAAAACACAGATATCCTGAATATTTCTTTGGCTGCTTCTGTCACCAGAAATATTTGGAGACATCTACCCCTATTATCATGTTTGGGCTGCCTGAAAATCAATAATTTGTTGAACATAAATGAAATGAATCAGTAAATGTATTTCACTCCATAACAAGGGGGTGTTTATGCTGTTTGTGTAACAATATCAATCCCTGGTTTTGCTTTTGTTACTTTTTAGAGGAAGCTCACATATAATATTGAACCTCTTTACTTGTGTACTTTCTGCCGAAACTAAAGACATGGTTGACATGTCACAATTTGTGTCTGGAGAAGTACATGTTTCAGTTTCACAGCACAACACAATAAATTCTAGATACTTTAAAGAACCAATTGGTTTGTTCTTCTATTTGATGTTCATTTATTTATTTTCGCTTTCATTTTTTTGGATTTGCTGTTGTTCGCAAAATCACTTCTTTCCATAATAGGTTTGGTCACCATGTGACACCAATTTATGTTATTTGTAGAGTACTGTGGACACTTATGCGTTCTGATTTTCTGAACAACTGAAATCGCTTTGAGAACCTGTAACACTTGGTCAAGTGGATTTGTGAAACCTGGTATATTATGCTACTGATGTTTCCCCTTGGCACGTGTCGATTGCATTGACTGGTGAACCTTGTAGGAACTATTATTTTATGTTTCCTCATATTTAACTTAGTTATTAGTGGGAGCTTGTAAGCGAACTATAGGAGCTGGTGGTGACTGGATTTTTCTTTTAGACCACACATTCCAACTACTGCAAATAATATAATAGAAAAGTTTTCAGCACATTACTTCACTTTCGGTGCTCATAAACTAGTTTTGCTTTCAAATGGTGATAATTGTACCTAAACCACTCATGTATATTCTTTTATTGTTGGATCCCTCCCCACAGAATACCATTTTGACAAAGGGCCATTTGTATTTTTCAGGACCTGGAGAAAAGCCTAAAAGCTACTTGTGAGGAATTCATCATGTCAGTCACCAAGCTGGTTGTGGACCCCATGCTTTCCTTTGTTACCAAGGTTCACTGCTCTCAAACAAAGAAAACATCTTTTTAGCATTATATGCATAGATCTACTCTTGTCAATAGGAGATAAAAAAGCCCCAGGACCTATGAGTGTGCTGGTGTTTAATGAATGAAAGTAGAACAAACAAGGCAAGACAAACTTTACGGGCCATATGCCCTGGCTACTCTTGCAGAAGAGATAGAAGCTCATCACATTCTATAATGATAGGATGCTTATGTTCTTTCTTTCTCGACTTCCTATAGTTCTAAATGGACAGACTGCAGTCTCTCATATTATACTCAGTTCTGGGTGTAAGTTCAACTAATCAGCTGCTGTATTCTCTATCCCCAAGAAAAGGGTGGTGGGGAGCATAGGCAATTTAGTCTAACCTGCCAAACAGTACGATTTTAAGAAATTGAGCTTCATCTATTTATATTTTGTCAGAATCTTTAGTATAATTTCCTGCACTACCATCCACAAGCATGACATTTTCAATCTGTTTGTAGGTGACAGCTGTGAAACTTGCTCTGTCCTCTGGTAGTCAAAATCAGAAAGTGGACTCTGTTATGGCCAAACCACTTAAAGATCAAGCCTTTGCTACTCCAGATAAGGTGGCTGAACTTGTTCAGAAGGTAAGGTTATTTATTATTATGTACTACAGATTCAGTCTCTGCGTGCCCATTTAAATACATTTTTTCTGCCAGTCAAATATCCTGAAGTAAATTATTGATTCTCTTATTCTGCATCAAAAAATAACATGCAAAATTAAGAAAGGGAAAAGCAAGACAGGGAACAAATCTGGGATGTAGCAACTAGCAAGACCTCCATGAGCAGGCCTGGTTGACAGAATTATCTTGTCTGGAAACCATGCAGTGAAACTATTATAATTTAGCTCAAGCTGATTTCATTTTCTACATTTCATGAATAGGTAAATGCTGCAATTCAGCAAGAACTGCCGGTGGTGATGACAAAGATGAAGCTTTATCTGCAGAACCCATCTACACGAACAATTCTATTCAAACCAATAAAGTAAGTTGATTTTGACTCATGGTCATGAACTAAATTTCCATATCTCAAACCTATGTAAGTTAGACATTTGCCAATGACAGGACTGAATCTGTTGCCCCTACAATTGCTTGCCCGTTCATAAAAAGCTTCAAATGCATTATCTTGGTTATAAAAAGCTGATTCTAAACCTGAAACTATATCCATGCAGGACAAATATTGTGGAGGCGCATGTTCAAATACAATCCCTGGTAAAAGCTGAGTATTCACCTGAAGAACAAAGCATCATCAATATGACATCCATACAGAACCTGCAAGCAGAACTTGACAATCTCCTCTAATACACTTGTAAAGACTATATAGCCTGTGCAATTTTTACTCCCACCCTTTTTTCATCAAAAGATTCTAAGCTATTTTTCAACATTCTGGAATTATTGAAGAATTTCTGCACGGTCGATATTCCAAGATGAGATGGTATTATATATGTTTCAGCTTTATGCATCGTGCCGAGCAACACTGAGAGATCCATCCAATAGGAAGTTGAGAACTTGTCTGTGAAAAATGGTTTTGTTCGTTATTTTTTTTAATTCGTTTAATATAAACTCAATGCACTTCAATTCGTATTTTTCTAGGATCAGACTGCATGTTATGTTACAGTTTATAGGTTTGGTAGAGCAGATTCCAAACCATATACGTCCTACATTAGCCTTAATTTTATATTTTTTATACGAAGAAACATGGTATTATTATATTTAGATTAAAAATCATCTATTTTTGTGATAAAGGAAGATGAGTATCACTGGTTAAATTTGAAAGAGAAAGAAAGGAAATTGAGACTGAATCTCTTATCGTCATGACAGTCATTTTCAAGGCAGCTTAATTTAAGACATCCAAATTTATTCATAATAATTGTAAATCAAATATAAATACCATCACCTTTATTTTTTATATAGATAATTTCGTATACGTTCACGTTCACGTTCAAAGGCTATACCAAAAAGGGTGTCACTTTTTTCTAGGTACAATACTATGGTAGAAAGCAGTGCTGATGTAAAAACAACATCAAAGAAAGTCAGTCTCCGTCTGGTAAACAAGTGGGTTAAACCAGGTAAGTTCTTTCCTGAGTCCATGCT
>Ga0325404_1006750_pt1 | contig 12025 bp, 6 predicted proteins | sample PopdelMetagenome_18_FD_205664 | JGI IMG/M metagenome (GOLD analysis project Ga0325404, IMG submission 205664) | Populus deltoides microbial communities from Bellville, Georgia, United States - Xylem-Control-R1 | ecosystem: Host-associated > Plants > Phyllosphere > Stem > Wood/Secondary xylem... | reverse complement strand
AAAAAAAAAGAAAGAGTTTAATAATGTAATACATAGTGTAGCGCGAGGAATAAACCAGTAAATAGAAAATAAAGCGACGCGTCAGTCTTTTAATGGATCGAGGATTAACTTCAACTTGCAGGAATTTGTCTGCCTGTAAAATGCCTCTCGGAGAGCACGAACTTTGTCTGACTAAACCCCCACGTTAGGACTTAACATCTGTCAAATGTTACTGTTGCAACCAAAGACATGGAAACTTCAACTTCCAAATAAAGCGACGCGGTCAGTCTGACTAAACCCCCACGTTAGGACTTAACATCTGTCAAATGTTATTGTTGCAACCAAAGACATGGAAACTTCAACTTGCAAGAATATTCCATCACCCAGTACTTAGAAAACAGTGGAACATTTTCTACTCTACCATATCAAAATAAAATCTATTTAGATTAGCCTATTAAATTGCATCATTACATTAAAAGTCCACAGTCGAACGTTGATTATGGTGCTTTAATTAATCAACGGCTGAAACTACTCTGCTACCATTAAAAGACCGCAGACTGGTAAAGCAAGCCAAAACGACTTAGCCTTAGCTTTGGCGTCGCGGTGACTCTTTAATACAAAAACGAGGTAGTTTCGAGTGTTCTTGTTGGAAAAGGGGTCCTTAACTTATTCAAAAACTGAGATCAAAGCAAAGCTAAAGCTAAAGCTAAAGAAGCCCTTGAAGAAAAACAACTGCAGCAACAAGAAGAAGTTTTGTCGGGGTTACGGGGCTGATTTTCTTGTATTCTTCAAGAAATAAGTCGAGGTTTTAATTTCTGTTCTGACTAGTGAGATAAAGTTGGGTTCTTTTTGAGGAAAAAGAAAAGTGGGGTTTTGACATTTTGATGTTTGAAGTAAAGATCCAATTTTGAAGGGAGAGAGGGAGTTATTAGAGAGATGCAGACAGAGGCAAGAGTAGGAGTGGTGGTAGAGGGGGGGCCAAGGGCTCTTAATTCACAGCCGAAGCAGCACAAGCCATTGCAGCAACAGCATCAGCAATCGCAGATCGGAACAGTTTCGCAACTTGTAGCTGGTGGAGTTGCGGGTGCACTAAGCAAGACTTGTACTGCACCTCTTGCACGCCTCACCATACTCTTTCAGGTTAGTTTCTCCCATTTGAGTATTTTCTTTGTTTTCCTGGCTTTTGTTTGTGTTGGTTTTTTAGCTGTTTGATGTTGTTAATTGGGTTTTTGTATTATTGTTTTGTGTGTTTGATTATATTTGTGTTTAAAAAATGTTGAGGGGATTTGTTCTTTTGTGGTTGCATATGCTCTAATTGAACAAATAAAGGAAACTATTATGATATTCTTATTGGACTAATACTAATCAAGGAACTGGGATATTTAGATTAGCATCTATGGAACGATGAAATCGGTGGGGTGACTCTGTACATTGCGGTAGACATCATTTTAATGTGGCTTAATCTTTTCAGGTGCAAGGCATGCACTCAGATGTTGCAACATTTAGGAAAGCTAGTATATGGCATGAGGCTTCTCGAATTAATCGAGAGGAAGGATTTAGAGCTTTTTGGAAAGGGAATCTTGTTACAATTGTTCATAGGCTACCTTACTCGTCTGTCAACTTCTATGCATATGAGCGCTATAAAGAGGTTGGCAAAAACATTGCAGGAATAATTACTGTTCTGTAGTTCAAAACCATTTCCAATTTAGATTTTATGCCTTTATCCTAGTAGCTTGATTTTGATTACGAGTATTTGCTATGTAGTTGCTACACATGATTCCTGGCCTTGAAAGCAATAGAGAAAACATGGGCAGAGACCTGCTTGTACATTTTGTTGGTGGTGGTTTGGCAGGAATAACAGCAGCATCTGCTACATATCCATTGGATCTTGTAAGGACACGCCTAGCAGCTCAGGTATAGCCTTTCAGAGATGAATTTGCCATTTTAGTCTTCCATTATTAGAGTTTATATTCTCCTCATTCACTCTCGTCTTTAAGCATCCCAGCTTGTGATTTAATTAGTAGAATGCAAAGGAATTTGATGTTGACTTTCTGTAAAGATCAAACAGTTTCCAATTTTTAAACTACAGTCAATTTTACTTGTCATCAACTTAAGTAACCAAAACAAGTGGTCGTTTGAAGATTGTTCTTTACTCCATTGGTACTGGTTGCACAATAAAGTGTAGTGGGCACTACAAAGTGTTGATTTAGTGTGTGCCAGATGATGAGGGGCTGCCTTTGGGGCTATGCCTGGTCAAAATTCCATCAATGTTAGCTCTTATTTGCTGGATAATATAAAAGATCAATCTGTTGGTTTGTTTTATTCAGTTCTATATTACTTAGTCTGTGATTTATGGTAATTCATCTGTTGGCTAGGATTGTAGTTGTTGCCCATGGATTTCTTCCCTTTAGCAGGTGATCTTAGTTATGACCGCTGTTAATGATTTATGATTTTCATGATTAATTTAAATCTGTTGTGTGATCTTATTTTCCCCTTGTTATCTGCTTTTAAACTTGTAGTATGTTTAGTAACTGTTTATTACATGTTCAAGCTGCTTCTTTTAACTCAATTAGTTTCCAATTTTGCAGACAAATGTGATCTACTATAGAGGTATTTGGCATGCATTACAAACAATTAGCAGAGAAGAAAGTGTTTTTGGCCTCTACAAGGGACTTGGAGCCACACTTTTGGTATGTTTTATTGGTTATGCTCATATCAGGGTTTATGTTAGATGGTTCCATCATTTTGATTTGTGCTTAATTGTCATTGAACACTAATGTAGGGCGTTGGACCCAGTATAGCTATCAGCTTCTCAGTGTACGAGAGCTTACGATCGTTTTGGCAGTTGCACAGGTAAGCTCACTAGTTGATTCAGCAATATGAAAATTTCTTCAGGCCTTTTTATGTGCCATTTGTATGTGCAATTCTTAGACTTTTTTTTTTTTTTTTTGTACTTTCTACTTCATACCAGGCCCCATGATGCTACTATTGCCGTGAGTCTGGCTTGTGGTAGTCTTTCAGGCATTGCATCCTCAACTGGTGAGTGATCTGAAACCTGTTAAATGAAGGGTCTTTCAAAATTTAGAGCTATTTTTTTTTTATTCCACAAATGAAGCATATTTTTTTGGTTAAACCCCAGCTGTATTGTTAATTCTGATGCATGGTTTTAGTATTCTCTCCTGTGCTGTAATTACAGATATTCCTCATGTAGTTGTCCTTGTAGTTGTGCATAATCTTTGATTGATTGGCATTGTAGTAAAGTTAAAGTTTGTGCTTCATATGTTACCATAAGACACAGGAACAGGAGTTGTTTAGGTCACCCCACAATTTCACTTCTCCCAGAACTTTCCTGACTAAACCAAATTTTAATTAGCAGATAAGCAGTGTTGAATGAGAGTTTGGTTGAACGTTGGACTGCTCACCTTTTTTTGATTAGGTTAGGGCACTATCTAATCAAAGAAGTTAATATGTGCAGCTGTTTACTACGCTCTTGATGCAGAGAAGCAGGGTGTGGTGCAGGCTCTGCATTAAGTATCTAAACAGACTGACCAGTAGAGCCAGAAACCAGACAGGAGTTGTTTTATATCTTGCATTTGAGAATTTTAGTAAGGAAGTCAATAAAATAATCTTCTTTTGTCATTCATCTAACTTTATTTTCTACGTGAGAATCTTTCTTGCATTGACCTAATTCCTCCAGCAATTCTTTGACTACTTGTGTCCCCAAGCATTGCAGTTGATTCCATAATAGGGTGGCACTACTCCCAGGTGAACTAGTGCTGTTCTCTCAGTTACCATTTGTGAGAGCTATCCTCTTTGAGGTATGCTTCTCACCTAGGCTTCCTTTGCCGACTGTACAATGGGTATTTATATCCTTAAGCCTCGTGATGCAGTTGTCAGGATGCTGTCTATTGGTTTCTGTCAGATTTGGATATGTCACAGATTTTCTTTTCCCCTTTAATTTATCAACAATGACCGGAGAAAGTTTTTTTAAAACAGTGGTCATGCTCATGCATGATGAAAGTTTTAACTGCTGCTGTTTTAGAATTTAGATGTTTCTTTTATCAAATACCATTCTACACATTATTGGCCTTTCTGATGCTTCTATTTTCTTTCAGGCTTGCTTTTTTTTGCATGATTGATTTTTCCTAGTGTGCATTAAATGAAGCCAAAAAAATCTATGAACAGATGAGACACAAGAGGTTCTCATGATGTTTGGTAACCTGTGCAAGCAAAGCATGTCCTGTGGTGTAAGAATAATTTTTTTCTGTTGTCCTTGGAATATGCAGCAACATTTCCTCTTGATCTTGTGAGACGCCGGAAGCAATTGGAAGGAGCAGGTGGACGGGCTCCTGTTTATACCACAGGTCTTCTTGGTATATTCAAGCAAATAATCCAGACTGAGGGCTTTCGGGGTCTATACAGAGGCATTATGCCTGAATACTACAAGGTTGTGCCTGGTGTTGGTATCTGTTTTATGACGTATGAGACTCTAAAATTGCTTTTAGCAGATGTTACTCCCAAATTATAGTTTCTGTGAACGCCTAAGGGTGTTTGCCTTGCAGCTGAAGGAATGAGCTGTTGAATTGTCATGTAGCAAAATTGTTCATCTTATTTCATGGATTTCCTCTTGGTGCATAATTTTGTTATGCTATCATTAGGGTACATTTTCCCATGTAGATAGACCAAACCTAAATCTGATTTCAAGTGTACTCACCATAGCTCACACAATTCTCAAAGAAAGTAATACTAATGGTGATCAATATTTTTTTTCAGTTCAGTTAGTCTAATTTGTCATTGCCTTTTTTTTTTTCCGTGCATTCATTCGCTGCTATTTTTAACGGATTAGGCTGGGGACATTTGCTGTTTTCATGTTACTAGCTTGAGGGATTTTATGGCGTTGCGGTTATCACAGCTCCTGTCGCCTTTTATGCAGCTGCTCTTTCTGCCTGTCTAACTGCAGGTTGTATTTTGCAACGAGAGTATTGGTCAAATCAGTCAGTTTTAGCTGATAGTTGCTATATATGTTTACCCAATGTTGTGTTCAGGCATTTTTGTCAGTCATTGTAACCATCATGCCAGTTTTCATGTAATGTTATTGGATTGCACTGCGCCAAACAGCTAATATATTTCTGTCATTTTTCAAGCATTTTCACCTGCCCATTCTCTCATCAGCAATGCCCCCTCAACAGGATTTTACCAGACTTGAGGACGGTTGCTCGACAGCACAAAACATAGGCGCATCAAAAGCATTATTTTTATGCTTTTATTGTTGCTTTTTTACTTTTAATGATGAGCCCCATCACTAATCTCAAGCACAACAGCTAACCGAAATACACACTTAATAGGTGCTGAGCACAGAAAATGGTGGGGAAAGACAGCGTCCTTCAGTCTTTCCATCAGAAATACAGAGTACGTGGGGAATGAACCTTCAATACATCCCCTTCCATTGTACCAAGTTTACTACAACGTGGTAAACTCCGGGCATTCTACTTTAGACCCATCAAAATTGTTGCAGAGTCTCTGTAGACCCATATATTTTATAAATATTTCATCCGATTCTTCAAGATTTTTAATTTTTACATACATCCTCCTGTAAGTGAAGAAACAAATAATAGCTATCGTTTTCGTTGTTAAGTAGGTTTTGAATGAGATAATCTTGCTCCGCATGAAACATATATAATAAATAGGTTTTTTGTGTGTTGATGAAATGATATATTCAGAATACTATTTTCGTTAATTTTCTTATAATGCCTCTTTTCTTCGAATACTCCCGACACATCTCCATGATCTTGAAAACAACTTAAATTAAGCGTTCTGACTTCTACTTAAAGGGTGATTGATGGTTTAATCAATGTAGTGAACTTTAATTTCCTTTTCCTGAAAAAAAAAACATTAAATCCCTAAAAGAAAAATAATGATGTTGTAATTTTCTTTGAGATTGAGTAAACTTGCAATTCTAATGTTAGTTTTCTTCCTTGGTTTTGATTTTTTTTAATAGCAAATTGAATATAACACTGTCACGCATTATATCTTTTATTGATATTTACATCGAAAAAACAATTCTATTGATGCAGTGGTCATGAGAATCTAAAAGCTGAACCAGAAGATTCACTCTGCGCCTGTTTCCGTTAAATAAGAATAGGATACAATTATTTATTGAACTCGGAATCTATTTTTTGTGGGACACGCATCGTCACTGGACCCCGTGAAAATTTAGGGGGTGCTGTCCAATCTTCTGTTATGAGCTCGATCTTTCTTGAGGAGCAGCAAAACAGTGTGATCATAGGGGACTATGGAAAAGAAAAGAAGCATACATGAGCTTTAGAATTATAATGGGAAATTGCCAGTAAGGCGTATGTGGTCCAGGGTGCGACGTAAACCATACTTGCTGACAGCAGCATTAGCAGACCTGAATCCTTCCCCGTAAGATGGAGTGGCATCATGGGCGATTTGATGCATGAAAAAATCACCCAGTTTTTTTTCTACTTGGGACTTCTCGCCCTTCTTTGAAGAGGAAGAGGAAGAGGAAGAGGAAGCTGCTGATGTGGATGTGGATGGCATGCCTTTAGATCCGGGCAATTCTGATTCGAGCCACATGTATGAGAGCACTTGACAGATTCCTTCCTCTACCTCAGGATTAAGATTGCGGTATCCTACATTATGAAAATAGAAATGAAGAGTGCGACAGCAAAATTTACAAAAGCCTTTTCAAGCAAAATTCAAGCCGACAGCTTTCTACCTTTGAGGCGTAACCACCCATGCATCAACTCGTGAGCAAGAATAGCACCCGTTAGCAGTCTGCATCCAACAAGCTATCAGAAAACATGAAGTTTACAGGGTATGGTAAAACTTGCAAATTTCCAACAGAGGACAGAAATGATAAATCAAAAGGAAAAGTTCAGCATGGAAATGGTTGATTTTGCTAACAAACAAAAGCTTGATTGAGTTATGCATGTTCTTGATGTTGATAGACTGCTAGTAATACAGGAAGTCTTTCACATCCTCCCCAAAGATATATATATATATGTGTGTGTGCGCGCGCGCGCGCTTGTGTTGTGGTTGAAAATTTTCTTAGATATGCAACCTCACCGACCACCAAAGAAATTTTACAGAGAATTTGGAATATACACTCATTTTACATCCACTTAAATGATGGTGCATGATACACGGTCTACATATCCTTTTATTTTAACAACGAGGATTGTTTGATCCATTGTTGAAGGTTTTTTCAAGTCTTAAAACATGACCAAAACCACTAACGAGAAAATTAACTGCAGAGCGAAGAACTAAAAATTGCCTCTGAGTATTACCTTGGAAGACCATAAAGAACAAGAATAGCTGTAACTTCACATTTCCGAGTCAGCTTTCGGGGTTCAGTTCTCATTCCTACCAGTCGGTGGCCTCCAATTCTTGGTCTCTTTTGTATCTGGTTGAAATCAGAGAGAAAAGTCATGGCAAGCGCCATGTTAAACATTTTGTTCCTCACTAATAAACCTACACAAATTGTTAAAATAAAACCAAATACTAGAGTTATCCAGTATCATACACTAGCGACAGTCTGCTCTTCTGATAGACATAGACCCCTTGTCTCGGGCATATGGTGGTAGCCCTGGAAAGAACCATGTCTAAATAAAAGCAATTTCACCAATCAATAGATTTTAAAAGTATGTGAGAGATAATACATTACATTCTTCTCTCCAAAAATGGCTTCATTGAGTGCCTGTCTTTGAACTAGAAGCATGGGAATTTGCTGGTCCAGTTTCATATTCATTCCTTCATAATAGTCCCTGATGGCGTGGTAAAGGGGTTGGCAATCACCAGTATCCATGATAGCCGATTCCATGCATTCTAAACACAAGCTGCGGCCATCTTCCAAAGAATAGTATCTCGCATCCCTAGACTATGGGTGGACAGACAAAAAAAAACAAGAAGAAGAAGAAGAAGAAGAAAACCAACAACTACCATAAGCAAAAAAAATTGATTTCAGTATTGAGCACATTCCCTTCTCCAAGATTGTTAAGAGAGAAATAAATATATACTGGACAGCCAACAACTGCATCAACAAAATAGAAAATTCTAACGGATAGTTTGTTTTACAAATTTACATACATACCTCCAGACGTTCACAACTGCAGCATCGAGCTGTGTTGTCATGCTCATGTGATGGACAATACTTTTGGGACCAAAATGGATGGCACCTATACTCAATCAAACCAGCTGCGTTTGTAGGGATCTGAAAACATATAAAGAAAATGTTCTAGATTATGCCCATAATAAGTTACAAACTAAAAACTCGAAGAAAGTGATCGACACGAATCAGAAAGCTAGCATATTATCTTAATTGAATGAAAGTTAATTTTCTTACAAATTGGTGGCAGACTTCACATTTGGGATGAGTTAACTCTTTGAAACAAGACTTGTGATATGGATCATTCCCTGACAAAGAAAACTTGGATCAACAGAAAAAATAAGTTAAAAACTAGATGAAACATTTCTTATCATTATTTGAATTTCTTACATTATATGCAATTTTGACATCTGACTCAATTCAACCACAGAAATAGTGGACCATGAAAATTTTCATTAAATTTGTTTCTTTTAAAGAAGATAGCAAGATACTCGTGAGCTTTAGAAGTATTATTACCTCGGTCTCAGTGATTGGGTAACCACAAGAACGACAGCAAAAGCACTCTGGATGAAAATATTTTCCCATGCATCCCAAATAATTGCCATAGCCAATGTCACGGTGGCAGCCGCTACATAACCTTCAAGTCAAGGCATACCATGCATGACCAATACAGCTCGAGGGTGGAATACTCATAAATTTAAAAATGGGAGTTGACATCTTGTTTCTTCAGTTTCTTGTTAACAGTGATTTCTTTTCTCTTAGATTGAATGAAAGATTTCTGCAGAAAATATTTAAAAGAGCCTGCAAAAAGTAGGCTACAAGCACTGCACATAGACCCATATCATTTATATCATACTTTGAGAAAAAAAGTATGACGATTTACAATAATGCTGCATCACTATAGTTATCAAGAAGTTAAATCGTTAGCTTCTCTGCAAGTGCAGAGAGAAGTCAAATGTTTTGTGACCTTTATAATGAACCATGTGTGTTAATTTCCAAAAAAAGCTGTCACAGTCCTGCCAAATTTCCACATTTGAATTTCTATCATACAATGTTGTTAGATTATCCTTAATGGACAAAGAAATCCACTTTTCAGGATGACAGACATGTATAAACACAAAGAAATCCACTTTTCAGGATGACAGACATGTATAAACACAAAGAAATTCTCTTTTCAGGATGACAGACATGTATAAACGCATAAGGATCATATGTGTTTGTAAGCCTCAAATGTTCTTTCTTAGTTCATCGAGGATAATTCATGAATGGTGCTAGACTTGGATAACTACCCTCCCATTTCATCAACCATGCTACAAGCCAACTACAAAATACCTAGAGTTTGGCATGCATGCCTATAAAAATGTATTTGTTGAGCTGAGTCACGAATTAGTTATGACAAAAATTAAAAGTTTTACCTCAAATTCCTGGGACAACATTGTGTAGTGCCATGTGAAGGAAATGAAGATGAATTAAGGGTATCCTGAAGCGATCTTGCTAGATCTTGATCATTTGTTCCCCGACTACATCCTGGAAAACAGATATTGAATGTTTATAGAACTCCCAGAATAGTATATACACAGAGAAGCATGTACATATGTTTGTGTGTGTTAAAAAATATATGAATGTGAAGGGAGCAAAACATCACCACTTGGTTGCTTCCAATCTTCAGCCATAGCAAGTGCAATGGCATCCCCCCGCTCCTTCCCAGTTCTAGAACGATCATCCTGATAACAATATAGAAGCTAATTGAAAAATCTGTCTTCTCCCCTCTGAGCAACCAATATGTAGAATTGTGTGAAGTGCATGAAGGGGAATTCTTCCTCTCCATATTTCATCTGTGCCCATACAGTAGGATTTAAACCCCGTATCCAGGTGCTCTACTAGCACCAGAGCAAGACAGTTGAATTAACGAGTGGGATAGAAGTAAACCATGTATGTTCTAGACTATTAATATATGTATGATCAATCTGTTTTCTAGTCAAAGTACACATTACAACCAGCATTATTACCTGAAAGAAACTTGCAGGTTGAAATGTTTCAGAGCAATGTCAGAGAGTATCAGCTAAACTCAATTATACGCTACACTAGTCAAAATTGACAGGATCTCACTTCTATTTACTACCGGATATAAAAATTAAGTGATGAGACAGGCTATTTAAAACCAAATGAGAATACAATTGCCTTTTGTTGGTGTAGAAATGTCATAATTATTTTCCAGGATTTCAGCATATAGACCAGAAAACTCCACTTGTAATATTGCTTCATCCTGATTGTCTTAACCAATATTATAATGTAAACATTTGCACAAGGCTAGTGGATTGCACATAAAGCAAGCTTTTGATGACAAGTACTGTGTGTGGAAAGGGAATCTGTGGCAACATAGTAAATATAACATCTTCCCAAAAGAATGAGTTTGGTAATCCAACGATAGCATGCCCTTTAAAAAAAGAGGAAAGGAAGAGTAAAAAGTGATAGGCCTAACCCATCAGAAAAGGCCCAGAAAAAAAAAAAAAAGTGTGGCACATAAAGAAATTATTGAATTTAGTGAGATATATCTATTATCAATTTGAAATCAATGTGCCAATGAGCTATAGCTTAACTGATATTATTATCTCCTTCCCCCCCCCCCCCCCAAGAGTTTCGAGTTCGAACCTCTCCGATGTAACAAAATAAAAAATTGAAAGCAGTGTTAGAAGCAGGCTTTTTCCAGTCAATTTACAAGTTGGAAAGGAATTTGAACCATTTGTTCCATCATGGAGCAAGTTGGAATGGAATTTGAATTAACTGCTATATGCACTGGCAAGCTGACCAAAAAAGGACGTTTAGAAAGTTACCACAGATCTTGCTGGTGCACTCCAAACTACGTTTTCTTCCCCTAAAAGCTGTGGATGTGCGCGGCCGCCAACTCCACCACGAGCACCTCCACGATTAGACCCACTTTTAAAAAGCTTACCCAGCCACTTCATAAACCGAGACTTTCTCTCTGCGTACGAAGAAACAAAGTCTCCTGCTTAACATAAAAATCCCAGAATAAACACCCCACCCACCCCACACAAACACAAAACAGCAGTAAACAAAACAAAACAAAACAAAAAGGGCCAAATATCAAAAAGAAAAAAAAAAGAATGACAATAACAGCAGAATTACTTTAAAAAGGAAGCCAAATACAGAAACAAACATGAAGCCTGCTATCAAACAAGTTGGAGGCGATGAAAACACGAAAAAGATAATGATAATTATGGGATTAAAACAGTAATGAGCATGGATGACAAAACATACCATAAATGCAAGGATTGGAAATATGGTGGACACCTGAATTAGGAGGAGCCATGAGATTGAAAGAGAAGCAAGGCGATGTAGAAACTAGAAAGGGAGAGAATGAAACGCAAGAAGATATGATGAGAAACGAAAAGAAGAGAAGAGAGGGAGAATGAATAAGGCAAGGCAATAGGCATCGCTAATTAATAAAAAGTACACGAAAGAGAAAGAGAAAGAATCTGATGAAGAGAAAGGGAAGGGAAGTGATCGAAGAGAGAAAGAGATTCTTCGCTTGAGAAAGGAAGGAAGAGAAAAAGGCGATTAAAGAAAAGAAAGATTTAATAGAAGAGAGGGAATCTGCTGAGGCGGAGAATTTCAAAGTAACGGTGCTGGTGAACGGATTAGAATTGAAAGAAAAGAAGAGATAAGAGAGTTGTTTTTATTTTTGCTAGTGTATGGATGGGTTGGATGTAGCTGGAGAGATTTTTCCTTTTTGCTTTCCAATTTTCGAATGGAATTTTGCCGGGTACAGGGACTTGCATGTTTTAAATGGCCTTAACGTTCTTCTATATTGCCAAAGTGCCACTCAAGCTGAAGACCTTTTGGGTGGGTGGGCCTTTCGCTCTCCCGGTCAAACTAGTTACATGACCCGCGCGATGC
>Ga0325404_1006744_pt1 | contig 12033 bp, 8 predicted proteins | sample PopdelMetagenome_18_FD_205664 | JGI IMG/M metagenome (GOLD analysis project Ga0325404, IMG submission 205664) | Populus deltoides microbial communities from Bellville, Georgia, United States - Xylem-Control-R1 | ecosystem: Host-associated > Plants > Phyllosphere > Stem > Wood/Secondary xylem... | reverse complement strand
ATTATTTTAATATATTTTTAAATAAAAATTATTTTGAAAAATAATTGAAATAACACTCCCTAACACACGAACATAATAGTAAAGTCAAAGAGCTATATATATGATTGCTTTTCCATTCTACAAGGAGGAACAATTGGTAAATTTTGATAAAGTAAAGGGAGTAACTAATAATGAGCTCTTCTTTTTATGATAAAAATACATTTTTCTACAATTTTTATGTAAGTTGTGCACTTGGGTGATTGGTGCAAAAATGAATTTATTTGAGCTCTTGGCTCTCTCTCTCGAACACACACGCTTACTTTTTCATATATCAAATGTTATTTGCTAATGGAAGGTGTCACGGTTCACTAGTGTCGGACTAAAATAAATTGGTTACTAGTTAAGCCAAACAATTCGCTCTCTTGGATTTCCTAATTTCAACGAATAATTTGTGCTTCAATTGTTTTATATAAAAATAGAATAATCTAAAAATATTTATGTTTTTTAATTGAGTTATTTCTAAAATTATGATAAATAAACATTCACCAATTTAAATTTAACTACTATTATGTTGATAAAATTAAGCATGAAGGAGGGTTTCAAATTCAAATAATTTTTTTTAAAAAAAACATATTAAAAACAATATAAAATTATTCATTGAGTTTCCCTAGTTTTAGATTAAGTTAATTTTTTAACTACAAGAGATGAGAAAAAAAAAACCCACGAAAACATGATAAAAAGAAAACAGCGCGATAAATACGCCAAAGGAAAGAAGAAAAGAAAGCCTGATAATTAGCTTGAATGTGTGTGCGTGTGTCATTATATATATAATTTAATATTCATTATTTTGATAGCTGTTTGATTTATTTAAGATAGTTTTTCCAACTAAATTTTATTTTATTTTATTTTTTAAAGTTTTTTTTTATTATCAGATTTAATCATTATTTTTTTATTGTTATTTTTTTAGTAAATTTTATAAATCGATATTTTTTTTTAATTTCATTCTTCAACTTTAAATTATTTAGAAATTGAATTGCTTGAATGAGCCATGGACTAGGATTTTATAAGTTGCGAGTTTAGAAAGTTAACTCAAGTTTAGAAAATTTACTAGAGTTTGCTAGATGAATATTTTAAATTGATATATATGTTTTTTTATGATTTCAACCTTAACATTAAACCAGTAGAGAATTAAAATTTTTAATTGAGTCAAGATTTAGAATTTTATGGTTTGTAATTTTGAAAAATTAACCTAAAATTTATTTAATTTTCTTTTTAGTCTTTTTAAGTATATAATTTTTAAATTTTATTTTTCAACATTTATATTTTTAGAGATTAAGATCCATTATATTTCTTACTTGCTTTTTATATAGGATTTGTGACTAATTTTAATATTGACCCGGGTTAACCCGAATTTTTATTTTTTATTTTTTTTGTAAAAAAAGTATTATTTTTTTAATTAAATATAAATATGAAATGTTTTCATGCGGTGATTCATTTGTGTTGTTAAAACCATCTGGATAAGAATAGTACCATTGCTTCTTGTATTTTTTTTAACTGATTCGAAAATAGTGCCATTGCCTCGACATTTTTTTTTTTATTATTAATAAGAGAAATTTAGATCAGACAACGACGTAGCGCGTGACTTGTACCTAGTAGCTATCTGAATTCTCACACACCCTTATCTCTAAGATTTCTTGTAGCTTTGTACTGTTTTTCCGGGGCTGTGTGATGTGTCCAAAAACGGGGCTTTAACAGAGTCATATTATATTTAACAGAGTCATACTATAAACATATGAAATTGACATGGTTACATCAATATTTTAACTGTATTATGTTTAATCACCCATAGAATGCGTGCATAGCATGCCAAATCACGACATCTGAATTTTGTTTCTATTTTTTGATTTATTTATTTTATTAATATAGATGTCCGGGCCAACTTGTTTGTACGTCGATTAATCTCACAGACCGTAAAGTTAACGACTATGTAAGCCTCCAATAACCATCATATTAGCAATCACAGGATTCAAATCTAATATTATAAAAAAAACAAACTTTTTATTTCTAAATTTTTACCACTGTACCCCTGTTATTTTTTAATTTCATGTAGATGTAACTGGTTGCAGAAGTAAATATTTGCCTCTTAAATATAGCCAACCTCATCTTCTTCTTTATTTATTCTTTTAAAAAGAAAAACCTTCGATGTAATTTTTTCTTATATAAATGGTGCTTTTGCTCCATAAATCAACGTCAATACAACAAGGACAGATACTCTGAACATAAAAGCTCCAATGAAAAAAAAAAGAATAAATAAAATAAGTTACCTTAACATTCGTCAAATTGCATAAACAATGTTGGCAAATCTTCTTTATCTATTAAAGAAGGTGAAGTTTAAGGAGACTGCCTTTACGGCTTGTGTTGTTCCATGTGTGTGCATGCGTCTCGACAATAACTACTTAAACGTCACCGTTGAGAGCTCCGTTTAATCTAACTCAATATCGCTTCGTTTTCTTTGTTGACATTGAAATGAGAAACTTAAAAAATAGTAATTCTAATTGCGATTGAATCATCTAATAATACTTAAAATAAGGATATTAATTAAGCTCGACTGCGACCGGACATGCACAGACATGATGACAAAATATGTTCGTCCAAAACACCGGCATGCTTATACTCCTGCTCGGAATTTGAAAGGGTCTGGATTAGGTGGTTTAGCAAGCAATTGTTGTATTATTGCTCGTATTAAAAAACAAAACCATGATGTTTGGTCGGTATCTAATCTACAACTCCCAATCTTTTTGGGAATATTTTCTTCTAACTCGGTACATCCAACATATTCTACGCTCTTTAATTTCTAAATAAAATGTCACATCTTGTGAGCATGGAGATCGAGAATCCGATGCTTTGAGACATGACAGACCTTTCAGCACTTTCTATAATTTACCTCCATTGTTAGGTTTCAAGATTTAATTGAATTTCTTAAGAGGATGTTGTCGGTATAGAGTTGTATGCAAATGGGTACAAAAGTTACTAGTTAATATTGACTGGGCATTTCGACTTGATGAAATAAATATTTAACCGAAGATGCTTCAGAAGCAAGCCCCACGTTGATTGAATTTTCATGCCCTAGCTAGATGGAAGTTCAAGGTCTCAAAGATTGGAGACGTGTAACTAGGCTCGATTGCTTTCTTATCAAATGGATTATTGTTCATAAACCGAAGGTCCAATATATATATATATATATATGCTAATTAACTATTACTAAAATATTTAGGATGTCTCAACTTTTGCGAGCTCAGCCACGAGAAGATAATAAAGTGATCACTATGTGATAAAATCCCATTAATTATATGTCGATGCAAACTCCAACAAGGGATGTATTTGTTGAAACGTAATAAACTTAGTGTTAGGTGCAACTTATATCTCAAAGTCATTATATTAAACCTGCTAAATAGGACTCTTTATATACGGTAAGTACATAATTCCACTCATGTGTGATATCATGCTGTATCTAATATGGAGATTGCCATGATTAATATTGTTATTGAAAACAATAGGATGAGTTGTAGAAAGTTTTTTGAAATTGTGGTAGTTGCTGTTTTTCAAAGTATTTTTTATTTAAAAATATAATAAAATAATATATATATATTTTTAAATTTATCTGATATCAGCAGATCAAAACGATTCAAAATCTTAATAAAAAAATTAATTTAAAGCAAAAAATAAATAAATAAATTTAAAAACACTATTTAAACGCAAAAACAAACACATCGATTATATATTAGCAGCCAGATCATGACGTAACTTTAATTTCAATTTGTCTTTGTTTTTTTCTATAGTCACTAGGTGTGGACTCACGCAGTCACCCTATATAATGAGGCTGGATTTTTGCATAAAAATGATGTTTAGGTACAACAAATGTTTTTTTAAAAAAGACAAAAAATTTGTGATGCAAACTTATTTTCAATGAGGTCATATAAGTTGGCTTTATTTTAATTAGATGATAAAAAATAGACAATAATAACACAAACAATTTTTTTTTAAAATGTGCTCATTATAACCTAAGAAAAAAAAATTCTCAAGAGGGGATAAAGGATGTAGCTCAGTTTTTAGCCCATTAAATACATAAGAATAAAATTGGTTTGGGGGGGGGTAAAAAGAACCTAGAAAAAAACCTTGTTTGAAATGAGTTAGCATGACGAACCTGTAACCCTAGTAATCAAGGTTAAGCCAACCCAATTTAGACCATAAAACCTGCGGTTCAGATTATGAGATTAAAATAACCTCATAGAAAAAAATAAAAAAAATCACAAAACAATTTTTTTTAAATGCCAACCCACATTAATTTTTTAAACTCGTGACTAGATGAGTTTAAAAACACCTTATCTGAAAAAAAAAAACCATTAAGTTGAATTCTCAATCAATCAAATATTAAAAGATAAAATTAAAAAAATACAAGTGCACAAAAGGATTAAAAAATATCAATTAAAAGAATAAGAATCAAAATTGAAATACAAAATAAATTTTATATTTGAATGAAGTGTGAAATTGCAAAGAAAAATAAATTTAGCAAAAGGAAAAAAAATCAATAGAACAAGGATCAAAATCGATATAAAAAATAAAAATAATTTTTCATTTGAAGGTCAAAATTGGAAAGAAAAATAACTTCAACAAAAAAAATTTCAAAAGAATAAAGACCAAATTGGTAAAAATAGTATACTATAAAGTTTGATTGAATGATGAAAATGAAACAAATAAAACTTTTACCAAAGAGCTAAGAAAAAAAATTAGAAATCAAAAGAATAAACATCATATTGGAAAAAATAATATAAGATAAATTGAGATTGAAAACAAATAAAATTTTTACATAAGAACCAAAAACAAAAATTAAAAATTAAAATAATAAATAATAAAGTTTAAATACCAACATTCAAGAGGACCAACTTAGTATTTTCGGGAAGGAGAGAGAGAAAAAACAAAAGCTCAATTAAAGATAAACCATCTAACCAAAACTAGTATGTGTCCCCTCCATAGAAAAAGGACATGTCGATGGTTTCAATGACATGATGAATGAGAGATTTTGGCTGAACAGAGGCGTTGCTTGTGTCGTTCAAAGGACGTGTGTTTATGTTATGCACGTGATATTCATTTTTTTTATATATATATTTTTTCAAATGCTAAACTACCCCTTGCTTGATAATAATGAAAATAAACTATTATGAAAATACTAAAAAAACATCTAGTGATCAATTTTAATTTTTTGGTTTCCAAATGAATGTGGCCGTTTTGGTGTGTGTGTTTTTTTATCTTGTTAAATATTAAATTGTCTCTTATATAACATGATAATTATGAAAAAACTATTATGAAAATATGTAAAAAACCCATTTTTTATTTCTTTGTTTCCAAGGATATTTTAATGTTTTTACCGTGCTAGTGAAATGTGAAGAATTTTATTTGTTCCTAATCAATTTACTAATAACTATTTAGCCTTATAAAAGTACTTTAATACTTCTAAGTGCTAGTTTTATATTTTTTTTGAGGTGGAAAAGCGAAGCCTTGAAAACACTAATATTCCAGTAAACGGTGTTTCCAGTCACATGCTTCTGTAGAAATCTCTCGTGTTTTAGCTTTTGTTAATTATATGTTGTGGATAAAGGATTTGACTTCCGACTTCTTATTAAAATGCTACTCTTCTGGGGGATTGTAAAATAATTATCGATGATAATCCGTCACTGTGCAAGTCGCTCTAATTAATATGTTCGCGTTACAGCCTTCCAAGGATTACAATCGAGGACGTTTGCGGGAAGTACTTGAATAAAATTTAAAGGGTTGGATGAAGTAAATATCAAGACTGGATGGATGATAATAATTGAGCACAGGAGAACGCTACTGAAGCCGGCTTTAGAAGGTGATGATTTCAGGCAAAATGCAAGAGGGCTAAGTTACTTATGGACATTGATTTACAAAATAAAATAAAATAAATGAACAATTAAACGATTACAAACGGAAAAATGATTATATTTTATATTTCAAGTCTACGCCACATCTTTCAGATGGGGTTTATCCAGATAATCAATGTCAACCATACAAAATTTATAGGACTTGTAAGATTTTCAAGTTTCAACTAGATCTGGAGCGGCTGGCTGCTTAAACTACAAGAAAAGATATTGTTTGGTTTGCTTTTTTGCAAGTCTCTGTAATGTCCATACCGTGCATTATTAAGATTTTGATTGTGAGTAATAATATGGTCGTCTTTCTTTCTCCGGGCCGGAAATAACATTTCTTTTGACGACAGTGATCACATAATTATAATGGCAAACACATTCTTGTTCATCATTAAGGACCTTGACACCATTCTTATCATCATGACGGATCATATATCTGGCTATGTATACATCTTCACTTTGGTAAGAACAAGTTCATATATTTATTGAATGCAAGAAATATGAGGCCCTAAGGAGAGAGAAAATGTGAGTTCCATTAGTGTTTAAACGAAATTTAAAGTCCTTCGGAATGGCTATCCAACGGTAGTAGAAAGATCACGAGACACCAAGGGCATGGACCCCCGTTGATGTTGTTTTCCTTATCAGTGATTATGTGCTTAGCTTTTGACATGCTTATTTCCTCATTGATGATCGTTTGGTGATTATGGCAATAGGCTTTTCAGGATGCTTGATTTGTTCCATGGCTATCATTAAAAGTTCGCATCATTGATCACAAAAGAAGATTCAAGCAGGTTGCCATTTTGAAACCCCGTTCACTTAATCTGCTAATCTTGCGAGCGAACTCTCTATTAGCTAGGAAAATCCAGGTCCAAAAGCAAAATAGGAGCAAGCAATACCGTGTATAAATGTGATGCTGATTCTATAATAACTTATCAAAATTATAGCCTGTCCTACAAAAGCTGGGCTAAGCATTCAAGCAATTAGGTGATGGCATATGCTCTCTCGTCAGGGCAATCAGTGCTATTCCCCTCCAAAAAAACAGAAGTTTGGTATTTCAGCAATCCCATTTTAGCATTTCTTCGAATCAGCAAAGAGATTGGTAGACTTGGTCAGTAATAGAAGTTGATTGAACCCACAATTACTCCTTGAAGCTCTAATCTGGTGAGCACTAAGAAACTCCAGCATGTGAAGATGTGATGATGAGCTCGCTAGTGAGCATAAACTGATAAATTTCATCATAATTTCTTTGGGGCCAAAACAGAAGGAAAAACTCCGACACAATAATCGTACTTTATAGAGGTTTGGCAAAGTTGTTATAGTCATTATAACAACCAAATGTTCCATTATTTAGTACCTTTCAGAACATAACTCACTACAGGGATCATTGTTCTCTCTCTCCCTCACAAGTCAATCATGCCAAGGACTGCTGCATCTTCGCTTGTTGACTCCGCTACTAAGGTACCATGAAAGGGACCTGAAAGATGAAATGATCATAGAAAGCTAATGGAGCCTACTTTCATGTGTCCTGTAAGAAAAAGAAAAGGAAAAAGAAAAAAAACAGAAAGGGATGGAGAGATTTTGTGTGTTATAATTTTGAAGGCTGCTAAATGCTATAATAATTCTCAAGAGACATAATTAGCAGATTGTTTTCTTGCTATAATTCTTGTAAGACATAATTACAGTACTAATAGCTAGCACATGCCTGCATGGAAAAGTACAGTAAGGAATCCAAGGTGTGTTTCCAAGTGATTTTGCTGAACACCTATCAAATAAGCTTTGATAATGCCGGTCGACCTCAAGCATTTATTTGTAATTAGATAGCGTATCTATACTCTTAACCACCACCATTTGCTTCCTTAAAAGGCCCAGATTTCACTTTGTGGTGGGTGGTGGGTGGTGGTGGTCAAGCATGTGTAAACCTGGTTTTAAAGTTGAATGAAAGAATGACAAGGCTACCAAACGGATCCCCCGGTCGGTGCTTTATTTTTCAGAGCAATTCACAGATGATTAGCTCCGTAATTATGCCGATATTCCTCATCTTTAACATCACAGGAAAACCTAATTATCACCCTTATAAAAGTTACATGAACCCTTGCAGGTAAATTCATTAAAAATCACTCAATCCCTAATTAAGATTGGGTAAAGGTTAACAGATATGGCTTGCTTTTGCAGGTAAATTTTTTTTGTAATTTTTTTATTTAAATATTGATCTGATTTACACAGGAATCTGGATTTACTCATGAAATTTTCACTTTATAGTTTTTCTTCAGATTGTTTGATTTTTCTACAGCTACAAGTACAGATTGTTTGATTTTTCTACTTTAGAGTTTAGACTTGGAAGGACAAGTTGGAAGAAAAGGATAAGACTGCGTCTACGAGTGTTCTACGAGTGTGGTTGTGGACCTGACTTTTATTTTCTTCATTGTTATGATACCAAATGAGCTATGATTTTCTAGGAACCAAGTTGTATGGCTTCATGTGACTTTCTCCACCAACCACCAAATGTAGTTTTTTTGTGAGGTTAAGATCAAGGAGATTCGTACTTTTGATTTTTTGCGTGCCTCTCTCTGTTCTTTTATTTTATTTTCTGATAAGAATAAGATAAACTTTTCCATCCTTAAAATGAGCTGCTTGGGCCCAAAACCATCCAGGCTAATGTGAGAAAGTCTGGGCTCTCGTGGGGGTAATGAGTCCGTTTATTTGCATGGTTGTTTTTACGTTTGAAGTAACAATAACAAAACAAATATTTGATTACATTAAAAATACTATTTATTTTTGGTGGGATCCAGTATAAATCATATTTAAAATACAGGATTTGCCGAAGCAGCTCTAAGCTGCTTTTTTTCTTCACTGTTCAGTGTTTTAGTGAACAGTACGAATGAATTGCACTGTTCACTTAAAACAATGAACAGTAACAGTTTTTTTATTTTTGTATAGTTTTTTTTAAAAAAAATTGTTAGAATGAATTAAATTCAATCGCATTGTCATGTGAACAATATTATTTTCTTGAAAAACTAGTGTAGAGTGAATTAAATTCACTCGCCCTGTAATATCAATTTTATTTCTTTAATGGAATAATAAAAAAATATTTTATATAAAATTTTATTTATTTTATGATGTAATAGTAGTAATTAAATCTACAATATTTAAATTTAAAACCATATATATATATATAGCCTCTATTTATAAAATATTATTAACCAAATATATTAAATTATTTTTTATTCAATCTCAATTTCAACTATAATATTAACCAAACATATATAAATACTAAATTAACTTTAATTAAAAGTAATTTTTTTAAAATCACATGCTATCAAAATACAAATCATGTGGATAGCTAAGAGTTAATAGAGCAATTACTACGCGGGATTTTTCCAAACAAGTCCCATCCAATGCCTGTGGCAATAATTCTTCTCGAACTTTGGAGCCTTGATGGTTGATTCTCGATTCTGGGGACACTTTTAACTTTACAAAACAGCCTATTCACCTTGTGATCTCCTTCAATCCATGTTGAAATTATTGAGTTCTACTAGAAGCAATCTCAAGGCCCAGAGAGACAGATTTGGGGATCACAAATGGGATTATTTACGGTAGGCTGAGGCCTTAGGCCTCTAAATCAATGTTCCTCGTCGGACCATTGTGGCTACTAGGGCCTATCATGAAAGCTTCTATCAACTCGAACATGGGCCATCCTTTTAGCAAAGGGGGAAGAATATATGCATTGTCACCCTTCCCTGTAGAGCTATAGTTCATTCTAAATTATTTGCCAGTCCGATTCCATGAGATTCTTTCAAATGAGTAGCTTCTCCACCCTTTCACCTGTAAAATCTATTATCAAGTATTTGACAAATTACAGAGGGCACCATGGGCCCGAATTGCAACTGATTTTTCAGATATATAGAATGTTAGCCACCAATTTATGATTCATCAAAGTATGCAAAAGATGTGGAGGTAGAGGCGCTTCATATCAGATTCTGCATGCCACCTGGCAATCAAGTAGCCAATTAGACATTATTTCTCCTATCCTTTAAGATAAGCCCCGGCAAGCATTAACAGATTTGCAACCCACCTCCATAAGCCATTCAAACACAGCACAAACTGATTGGAAGCTAGTCTTTTGGCAAAAAAAAAAAAAAAATGGCTGCTGTTTGTGCTTCTTCTGCCATTGCAGCCGCTTCCATCTCTTCTTCCAGGCAAGTTCTCTCAAATCCCATAACGACTACCTATTATGATGCTATTAACAACTGTTAGCTGTGTGGCATATACTTGAACTTTTTAGCATGTATTAGACGTGATTCAATATTCGTTAAGTTGATTATGCTGCTTCATTCTAGATTAATTCTTAATTACATGTTGGTTACTTGTATAATCAAGGCTTGTAATGAAACAACAAAGACTTAGAAAAATAACATGAGGTTTTTTTTTTTTAAGTGGAGTCATGTAAATAAAACATTGCAGTTCCCAGAAGACTGGATCCCTTGTCGGGTCAACAAAGGCTTCTTTTCTTAGGGGGAAGAAATTGAGACTGAAGACGTACACATCACCAACCGCAGCTCGATCAGTTACGGTTTGTGTTGCAGCTGACCCTGATAGACCCCTCTGGTTCCCAGGCAGCACCCCTCCTCCATGGCTTGATGGCAGGTCAGTTGAAGACTTGTTCTTTAGCACCAAAGCCTCTTTCTTTTCATTGATGTAAAGACTCAATTACTGTGCTAAGCGTTCTAAAGTTTTGCTTGAATGTCTCAACTGCAGCCTCCCCGGAGACTTTGGCTTTGATCCTCTAGGTCTTGGTGAGTGAGAGCTAAATCGTTAGGTGTTAGTCACTTGCGAAATATAACCAATCATGAAGTACTTATGCAAGTTGTAAATTGTCTGAAACAGGATCTGATCCTGAAACTCTAAGATGGAATGTGCAAGCAGAACTTGTTCACTGTAGATGGGCAATGTTAGGTGCTGCTGGTATTTTCATCCCAGAATTCCTAACAAAGATTGGCATCCTAAACACCCCGTCATGGTACAGTGCTGGAGAAGTTGAATACTTCACTGACACCACCACACTCTTCATTGTTGAGTTATTCTTTATTGGCTGGGCCGAGGGAAGAAGATGGGCTGATATTCTCAAGCCAGGGTGCGTTAACACTGATCCTATCTTCCCTAACAACAAACTCACTGGTACAGATGTTGGTTACCCAGGTGGGCTATGGTTTGACCCACTTGGATGGGGCAGTGGCTCTCCTGAGAAGATCAAGGAATTGAGGACAAAGGAGATCAAGAATGGAAGATTGGCTATGTTGGCTGTGATGGGTGCTTGGTTCCAACACATTTACACTGGCACCGGTCCTATTGACAACCTCTTTGCTCACCTAGCAGATCCTGGTCATGCCACCGTTTTTGCTGTGAGTGCACCCCTGAAACTTCAAACAATAACAGTAATTTGTAAATAATGCAGCGAGAACAAGTTGTTTTAAATTAGGCTAACTATTTTAAATGGTGTGTTTCAGGCTTTTACCCCCAAGTGAGAAACGCTGGCGAGCATGCTTCCCTAAGGAAGGAGCTTAAAGAAATGTATTTGTCGATAGAGCTTTTGTATCATTATTAGAACTTGTAATGTCTGATAACTACGATTTCTCATAGAGTGCTGTTGCAATGTACAAAAACCAACCCTTGAACTTAGATGTCACCGATATATTTGAGCTAGTAACAAAAGTTGCCCAGAAAAGCAACCGTTACGAACCACATGAAACTTCAGAACTCGTCTCCAAGTATCTCATTGCCCATACATCAATTTTTTATTTTTATTTTGGTTACCGTAGATATTTGTACCAGTTTACGCATACCTCGACTAATCCTTGAGATCCTAAAACTAACAATCAGACAAACTTCAGTAACCCTGAGATATGCAGCACTCGAACTAATAATCTGGAGAGTAACTCTGCACCACTCAAAATTAAATTTTGAAACAGCGAGCGCTGGCATGACATTTTACTCCATACGCCACCAAACCAATTAATACGAGTAAAGTAGAACAACAATTAGCGTAAAAGATCCATTTTAAGAATATGCAAATTAACAATAGCTCAAATCAATTATTGTATACAGAACAAAT
>Ga0325404_1006743_pt1 | contig 12033 bp, 9 predicted proteins | sample PopdelMetagenome_18_FD_205664 | JGI IMG/M metagenome (GOLD analysis project Ga0325404, IMG submission 205664) | Populus deltoides microbial communities from Bellville, Georgia, United States - Xylem-Control-R1 | ecosystem: Host-associated > Plants > Phyllosphere > Stem > Wood/Secondary xylem... | reverse complement strand
TCTTCTTCTTCTTCTTCTTCTTCTTCAATGTTCAACAACATTCGAGGTGGAGCCCACCATCGGAGGGCACATTCAGAGATGAGTTTTAGATTACCAGAAGACATGACAATGATGATGATGGATCTTCATCCCTCAGATCAAATCAATGGCGGTAATGGTATTGGTATTGGTAATGGTAATGGTAATGGTAATGGTGGGTCTTCAACAGGAAGCTTAGAAGAGATCGGATCAGAGGATGATTTGTTCTCTACCTACATCGATGTTGATAAACTAACTCGAGGCAATAATGGGAATGGAACTGGAGTGGGAAATCAGAATGACAATGATAATACCATAAATGGAGAGAAAGGTGGGGTTTCGGATTCTGGTCCCGGTTCAGGTACTTCTAGGCCTAAGCATAGGCATAGTTATTCAGTGGATGGGAGTGTCTTTGGTGGGGGAGAGGTGATGGAGGCTAAGAAAGCAATGCCGCCTAATAAGTTAGCCGAGCTTTGGTCTATTGATCCTAAAAGAGCTAAAAGGTGCGAACTTTTTTGTTTTCTGATTATGGGTTTTGCTTAACGTTTTGACTTTTATAGGTTTTTGTGGGAAAAGGGTGTGCGTTTGTTTTCCATTTGAGATAGTGTAATATTTTTGGTTTTATGGTTTAATTGTTGTTGATTTTGGGTGTGGAAAATGGGGAAAGTGTGATGCTTGCTGGATTTAAAAATTTTGTTTTTGGGTTTAGAATCTTGGTTTTGATTTGTCAAACTTTGTTACAATCTGTCACATTACTGTTAACCTGTCAATGTTTTGACCTGCCTGTTGAATTGTTGGATCGTGGGATTTAGAGTTTTTTGCCACTGTCTGATATTGAATAGTGATGAATTGTATAGTATTGGTGGCAAATGGATACTCTAGTATATAATTGAACCCTACGAAGAATTTAAGAAACCAGGTTACCGTCTGATATAGATTTTGATTGGCTTGTGAGCTTTAGTAGTTTTCTTCATCTTATACTGACTTGCCATTCACCAACCACTTTATCATACCTGGGATTTAAGTTATGTTGGAATACGGTGGGATTTAAGAAATGTTAGTGAGTGTTCTGTTTTAGGTGATTGGATCTACCATTTAACATTGGGAATTTTAAAGGGCATTTAAATGTTTAAAAGTATAGCCACCTCAAACATACTTTTCATAGTTTTCTTTTAATGATGATTTTGAATATATAAACGAAGACAAGCAAAGACATGCATACTCGTCTCTGGATTTTTTTTTTCTTCAAAAAATTTGGCAGCTCTTTTGCTTATGCTGACAACATAGTCGTTGGTTCACAGGATACTTGCAAATAGGCAGTCTGCTGCTCGCTCTAAAGAGAGGAAGGCCCGATACATACTAGAACTTGAGCGCAAAGTTCAAACCCTCCAAACAGAAGCAACCACTCTTTCTGCACAACTATCTCTATTTCAGGTTTGTGCTTGTAAGTTGAAATTTCAGCTCGGATTTTTTCTACCTTGGTTATATTTGTATAACCTATCTATACCTCATCTGTCTACTGCAAGGATGGCTCTTGTTAATATGATCCATGTTCATAGGATGGATGATCATGTTAATGCCTAGACAAACAAAAATATTTTGTTTATGATATAGTAAATGATTTTGTTATTGGATGGTGATTCTCATGAAACTTTCTTTAGCTAATAATCGGATCACAAAACCTTCCTCTCCAAGAAAGCTCTTTCACAAGGCAAGCTTGAAGATGCAAAAAGATTGCAAGTAAAGATTTACTTTGTCCACATCTCTTGCATTATCATTGAATTTTCAGTACTTCTAATTAAGAACACCATTTCTTTTTTCTATCAGTTTCATCTTATCACATCACTTCATTGTCTGCCACAGTGCTTAGTCCAATTTGAGTGCTCTGCTACTTTTGGATTTTGGTCAGGATGATGATCCTGTTTCTCTTCTTTCTCATATAGAGGGACACTACTGGTCTAAGCACAGAAAACACAGAGCTTAAGCTTCGGTTACAAGCTATGGAGCAACAGGCCCAATTGCGTGATGGTAAGTGGGATGCCTGCTTTCTGCTTATATCACGTGTGCTATCTGATACGTACTCTTTTCTTTTCTTTGGTCATTTCTTCTTTTCAATTTGTTATTTAATGCTAGGACATCATATTTGGTTGAAATTATGGTAGATCTTATTTTGTTTTTTATTATTATGTAGCTCTGAATGAAGCACTGAAGAAGGAAGTAGGGAGGCTCAAGATTGCCACTGGGGAAATGTTAAGCCCTTCCGATTCATTCAACTTGGGAATGCACCAAATGCCCTTCACCCCGTCCAACCTTTTCGCACTTCCTTCGCAACCAGGACCTGCTGATCACCCTAACATGCAATTACCATCATTTACTCATTCTCCATCCAGTATGTCCACCCGCCATATACATCAGGTTGATTCTCAGAGTCTCTCAGACTATATGCAGAATGACCCTATCGGACGGTTGCAGGGGCTTGATATCAGTAACAAAGGATCACATATTGTAAAGTCAGAAGGTCCCTCGCTTTCTGCAAGTGAAAGTAGCACCACATTTTGATGCAAACTGGCTGCTGACTAGCTGACTTGTCCATGGTGTGCCTGTGTGGTAGATTGTTTATAGAATGACATCCAGTCACTTAGAGAAGGTTTCTATTTTGATTTCATTATTCATTCCATTCATGCTGTGGGGTCAATTCCTAATTATTTATTCATAGGGTTCTCCAGAAAGGGAAGCACCCTGGTTTTGATGCAATTTGTAAGGGTCCTTTGTTTAACATGGGATTTTGTGGTGATATAGAACTTAATGGAATGTAAGGTCATTCCTGTTGGATGTCAAGATATGATGGGATATTATGCTGTTGTTGTCTGATTCTTTGTATCTCATTTCATTTGATACCGTGTGGACAGTCATATTACTCTTGAACCATTTCCTGGATTGATTGAAATGAACTCCATTTCCTCCCTCTCTCCTCACTCGTGTGTGTGTGTGTGTGTGTGTTTTTGCCTTCACTTTGGATGTTTCTGGCACTTATGCCACCTGTGGCCCCATAATTCTCTCTAGGAAATTTAGCATTTTTTTTATGAAGTGAAGAGCTAAAGAATTCCATTGTTTTCTCTGTGGAGGAAATTACCATAGGAAAAACCATGCTGTTTCGATTGCTGTCAGTAAATTGGGTGCTTTAACATGGGACATAACTAAAGTCCCATTTATCATCTGTCCAGGGGTTGCCGGCTTGGAGAATGCTCTTGACTAATTATAGGAGAGGCTGAGGAATGTTTCTTTTCATGCAAATTCACAACAACATTGTATGACGCATGAGGTTTGGCAGCAGATGGTGTGAGTGGATGTCAGTCCATAAACAACATCAAAAATCAAAATTGAAAAATATAAGAGTTTATATTGAAAATTCATTTTTTTTAGAAGATTAAAATATTACTCTCTTTCTCAACTCTCGGTTACATTCCTCGAAACTTGTAGAATTGGAAACTTGAGAAATCTATCTTCGGGATAGATACCAAATTCTCTGAGTGCATTCCTCAAGAAATCTCTCAAAGGACTTAACTTGGCAAATTACCTTTCAAGCTGTGAAATCCCGAATTCAACAGGGAGGGGCTTCATTCCAAGCTCTTTCAAATATTTGTCAAATATCCTGCCAATGAGCTAGAGGGCCCTATCCCCCACATCAAAGCCTCCTACACAGCTCCAATTGGGCCTCATTTGCCTGCACCTTTATGAGTTGTTCGAACATAATTACAATTATTTCATTTTTGGCTTTTCTCATAAATTAAGCTACTAGTCATCTTTTATAATGTGTTCAATTGTCTTCTGCGTTAATGAAGACGAAGGTATAAAGCTCTCTAATTTTGAAAAATATTTCTTGAATCCGGAAACAATTTTACATATGAAATGGCATTATGTAAGCAACAAACGAACGAAAAGATTGAAATTAACACAATTTCAACTTGCCCATTCAATGAAACAAGGCAACGCACATTCGATATCAAGCTAGTTATTAACTTTTCTGCAATTCATTCTGATCTCTCCATTAGTTCCAGTGAGGGGCTTCATATTTCCCATCTTGACCATGGAAGCAGAGAAGTCTGTCAGAAATCTGTCTGGATTAATGTAACCATAATACTTCACTAGCGGATCGCTACCACTACCATCACCCTTAAACAGCTCTTGGTCAGAATGTAGGAGACCTTTTTTGGCAAGCAAATCCCTGAAATATTGTGCATCAAATCTTTTTGTGGTTGAATCAAAAGGGTTCGTGTTATTGTCCCCTCCAGTTCTTGGGCAGCTATATTTCAAGGAAGCAGCAAATTTGTGGTTTATATTGGTGTCGTTATAAATCCTGTCGCGGAAAGTGGTGCACCGAGCAAGTCCAATGGTGTGGCCTGCTGAGAGGACAACTAGGTCCGTCAGGTTTAGCCCATGAGATTGGAAGTTAGAGAGAAGTTGTGAGAAGTTAAAAAATGGGGGAGGAAGATTGGTGTTGGCATCGTTTTTGCTTGCAGTTCTTGAATCTCTTCTGCCTAGTAACACCTTGTACGCAGGACCTCCCAGCTGCAACACAAAAACAAGCTTGATTCATTAATGATATGATTCTTGCACACAAATAAAGATCATAATGAAAGGAAAATAAAAATCAGTTGGATTTATTCTATAAAAAAATCAATGCCTGCTCACAAGGTTCACAGAGTCACGAGCTGCAACAGCTAAAATGTCTGCACATGAGACCACATTGGCATAGCAAGCTCTGTTAACAGCTGATTTAATTTGGTCAACCACCTCAAAGCCCCTAAGTGAATTCAAATTGGGCAGGGCAGTCTTCTCGCCAGTGAAGTTGGCTGTGTCATCTAGAAGCACTGAACCATCACAACCCTGAAGCCAAAGCAATATTAAACATCTACGTCTGCTATATTGAGCAATAGAAAAGTGAAGAAGTTTAAGCTTGAAGTAAACTTACATTGACAAAGCAGTCATGAAAATGCAGTCGAAGCAGCGAAGCTCCCATACGTGGCTCACGCCGGATTGCCTGCTTAGTAATTTTTCTAATGATTGGCAGGGCTTGAGGGCACACTTTGTCGTAGAAGTCAGGTGTCAACTGTGCACTTACAGGGATCAAAATGGCCACTAATGTTGCAAAATACAAGAAAGATAGTAGAGCAGCCATAGTTATTAAGCTCAGAAAGTTTATATAAAATTGCAGTGCAAGTACTAGAACGAAGAAGCATGTCTATTTATAGGCAGAAACGATGACAATATCACTTCTGTTTGTTCTTTCTGTATATTATAATATTTTAGTTAGTAGCAACTGGTGCATTTACATTCATCAATTGTACGCTTTCATGGCCCAGAGATTGCCAGATGTTCCACTCTATCAAATAAGAAGCTGACATTCTGGAGCTTCCTTCTTCCAACGGGAATGTTTGATCACATATTAACATTTCAGGTTTATTGCATTTACAAAGTAAGTGTCCTGCACGTTGCCATATTAGATTTGGTTTTTTAATATATAACGTGCCTCTTACATTCATAGTCTACCACCAAGGACGATAAATCTATTGCATGGTAGGTGTGAGTTTCTTTGTATAATTGAGGGCTGCAACATGCCTTGTTCTTCTACCAAATTATCATGAGAGAGCCGATGATGAACTGTTGTTCAGCTGGCTCTAGTATCCCTTCTCTTCGAAGAGATCTGATCTCTACTCTTCTAAGAGATCTCAAGATCGAAACCTCTTCTGTATAACAAAAAGAATCCCTCCATTAGGGAATTGTATGATTATTAAAAAGATCTTTTCTTGGTTGGTTATATTATATATGAAGGCAATAGATGGTGTGATAGAACATTTTGAATTAACTTAACCAGCTGGTTCAAACTAGACAAGCCTTCTTCTCAGCTAAGGGTTTGGGCTGGAAACTAGTTCCCACAATGTGTGCATGGCGGATGAGAAACAGACTAAAAGCTTCCTCAAGGTATCAATATGTTGAATTTCAGTATGATATGAAACTGAATCCAGGTTAACAAAGAACATATTAATTAGTGCATAGAAATTATCGTGAAGAATTATTAATATATAGAATCATTCTGGTGAATATCCTGGATTGCTGCATTGATGACTTATAAATCAAACTTTACGTAGATGAACCATAGATTGTTTACTTGTAAACTACTTGTTTGCAATGATGGGGGCCATGGCACCCCATTCACAAAACACCTATCATTCAAACTTGCAAACGATCCGCCATTCACTTGTAAATAATGAATCATTCACTTCACAAATCATTCACTTCATAAATGACCCATGGTTCAGCCATTGCGCAAGACTCCACCTTTCAGTATTTGCAAATGAGCTGTTCTTCATTTGTCTTGCTTCTGTGTTCCTCCACAAGTCATTTCTGTAATGAATTTATAAAAACAACCTGGAAGAAAAAATGATAAAAAGAAATGGTAAAAACAGTGGCACATTGATTGGATGGCAGATGAGAAACATAGCTTAAGATTTCCATAGGACATTGGCATCGTTATAGAAAGCATTCTGAGGAGTTCTCCATTAATTTGGATTCAAGGGATCTGACTTTGCACTCCAGCTAATGACAAACACATGCACACACATAAGCAGAAAATCTACACATCAAATGGGCACGTAGAATTGCAAAGAATTGTTTTATTAAAAAAAAACGACAATAGTACATGAATACAATAAAGAACTACTAAAGCAAACATGATGAAGTTTACAGTAAACACAAACTTGTGGTAACTGATCTGTCTGAGGCAGAAATTTCTCCATTCAGTGAAATATAGTAAAAAACATACTTTTCAACTATAAGTTCATTCTTTGTGAATGTTGTGTATCGCAGTGGTTATGCTTTTACAGTCATACTCCATTGTCTTCATCCAGTTCTCAAAGTCCCCAATCTCCTATAGCACAGCATGAAAAAGAAAAAAGAAAACACTTTGAGTTGAAACTTAAAACAGCAACAAAAGGATTAGTACTACTCACTCCATCAATATTCCTTAACCAAATCATTCCTTCTTACTTAGCACATATAGTTGTCCATGAACACACAAAATTGACCCGTCTAAGCATCAAGGTGAGGCCCACAAGCAGGATTCCTAACCCGCATGTGGGGCGACTGTCAAGATCAATCCATAATAACCCTTTTTTTTCCCAAATGAGCAATGCTAAATGCAGTCGCGACTGCAATCATCCAAGAAGTAAGCGAACCCACATGTATCTGCGAGGTTCACTGCGCATGGAGGCCACACACAGCCCCAGATGAGCAACATTTGCAACTAAACACTTAGCATGGACATGGTTCTTCCCCTTCCTTGATTGCAAAATCATACTTGAATTCTTTAATCCACAATTCAATCATAAATTTAAAATCCCAATAATTAAAAAAAAAAGGATAATAAAGAGAAAGACAGACCTTAATAGCAGTATTAATGGAATGAGTAGCAGTAAGCCACTGATCACTCTGCTTCATAAACCTTACAATACTTGCTGCTAAACTTCTAATCTCCATCTCAATTCTCTTCTCATTAACAAACGATTCTTGCACTCCTCCATTCACTTTATCCACCAACAAATCCGCCACTCTCGCCGCTTCTTTCTTCGCTTTCTCTGTCTCAATCACTAAAACCCTAAAATTTTAAAACTCTGAAATCCAAATTCAGAGAGGGAGAAAAATTGCAACTCACCCGTGGTTTCCCGGAGACGAAGGGAGGTATGGTGGTGATCGGTGAAGATTTGTAGGAGAGATGACTCTAGGTCGTTGCCGGTTGGGTTCGATTGCGGTGGCTTTTCACACTCCGGTAAGTGCGGCCTGCGCGTACGCGCTGATGGACGCTGCGGTGAGTTCATTCGAAGTGAAATTTCTGTTTTTTCTGTGTTCTGCTCCCCGTTAGATTTTTTTTTTTGGGTTTTAATTGGGCTTTGGATATTAAATATATGGTCCGGGCTGTGAAAGGCTGTCTGGGCTTAAACTTTTCAAATTTTATGGGCTTACTTTTCTATCAACCATGTCCATTTCATCGAAGGACGGTGCTCTCATCTCAAGTTAATACGAATTTTATTACTTCTTGAAAATCCCTTCTTTCTAATCAAATTCCAATTAATTTTCAAAATTAGTCCATCACTTGAATGGTAAATGTAACTGATCCATGGTATTTCAGTTTATTTTTCATTATGCTTTCAAAATAAAAATTTTGAATATAAAATTGAATGTTTTGAGCATCAAAAGTAAGTATAACTAGTTTTGTATCAGCGTTCCGTTGCGAGCAGTTATTTTTTTCAATAAAAAGTAAATATGCATGCTATTTTATACATTCTTGGATATATAACAAAATTATCAATCATAAATCAAAATGTTTATACACGTATCTAGTTAATTAAATTAATACTTAATCAATAAATAATTAAGATTAAGATATTTAATCTCACAACATAGACTATATACTTAATTGTGTTTAAAAATTATGTTTCTTAGAATATTTTTTTTTCATTTAGTGAAACATATTTTTCATATCTAATTAGATGATAATAAAGTGCATGATAAATGTTTTATATTAAACCTATTTATAAAAAGTAAAGAACCGTGATAGGCATGTGGGGACGAGATAGCAAAGGTAGATCATCGACAACAAATGATAAAAATCACATTTTTTTAGGTTTGAATTAAAAAATATAGAACATCGATAACAATGAATGATGTTTAATTTTTATTTTTTTTAAATTGAGGGATAAAAAAGCATTAAACAAAAAAAAAATAATAGCCTAGTTGTTGTGGATTAAATCGTTAAACCTGCGACTCGGCTAATGAACTTAATTGAGTTCAATGATTTTTTTTATCAATTCTTTTTAAACCAAATATAAAATAGGCAAAAAAAACAAACAAAAGGAGCCCCATGGCATAGGCCTGGACATTAAAAAAAAAAAAAACAGCCTAGACACTTGGGTCTTTCAACCCCATAGGCACACTTAGGTCTTTTTTATTTTTTTTTAATTTCTTAAAGGGATGGATGACATTTAAAAAAAAACAACAAATGACTCGTCATTTGCTTTCTGCAGACTTTAGTCAGGAAAAAATTGAGAGTTTAGTTTTTTCTATTAAAAACTCATTTTCAACCAATTTTTGACTCAAAACATCTAGAGTACACCATAAACACTTTGATAAAAATATCCATAACCACAAAAAAACAACTTAAAAAATCCAAATCAACTCGCCACCAAAATTATTCTCATGGCCAAATCTACCCTCAAGCAAAGAGAAGGAAAGAAACACTTAGGCCAAACTCTCCTCGTGAAATAAAATTTATTGACACAAAAATCAATCATTTTTGTGGTCAGAAGCATCGACAACAAAATTTTTTTTTCTACATTGGAATTCGACGAGCCTCTCTTTCTCCTCACACACAAAAAAGATTAAAAAATAAAGAAAATAAAGTTTGATACTTAAATTGAATTTCAAGAAATTAAAGGGACCGATTAACCTATTAGCTAAAAAAGATGAAGTACTAAAATGAGCTTTTAAAATAAAATTCTAAGACACCAACTATTTTACTCGCAGTTCACACTTTAGTTTTTTTATCTTTCAATTCAACCTTTTATATAAATAAAAAAAAATACAATTGGGTGCTAATTTTAACTCAATAGGGCTCACTTGCGCTAAAAAAAACACTGTTCAAATCCAAAAGTACATGAAGAAAAGTTCTCTCTATCATACTCTTTCTGTATATTTTGTCTCAAGACTAAGCACTATATAAGATAGTTTTTTCTTACCATCTCTTGACAAAATAGATAGAGATAGAGGAAACATATAATTCCTCGTGTACTTTCTATTTTGAAAAAAGAGAAATTCACTTCAAGAATACTGTCCTAAAGATATATAAATTTGTTTTATATTTTTATTATTTTTATCTCTAACCAAACACGCTTTTGTCCCTTTTGAATATATCCCTCATTTCTATTAAAAGCTGTTAAATTTTGCGAAATAAAATAATAGTGTAAGTCAGGGAAAGGAAGAGTTAAATAACTCTATTAATATTAACCCTAGTAGTGTAGTGTCATAAAAGCTTCTATTGATTGAAAGATAAATTCATGCAGGGAGAATATTTTTGTGAAGCAATATATTTGAGAGCGAACCTTTCTACACTACTTGTGCTCCTTCGACATCTTTAAATAGTTAAGGGTCAAAGTCAACAATCCCTTCAGTAAGTACTTGTTTTAGATCGATATAGAGAATTTCTATATTATAAAAGAGATTGAGTTGATTTTTTTTAGTTAATTAAATAAACGTGGAAGATGGATGATGATTCTTCATTAAAATAGCATATCCCCCCATCTACTACTCCCCTAATCCTCGTTTAAATCAAGTAAAGTTTGGTCAATGTTTAGATTCCTAACGTCTTCCAATTTCTTAATTTCCCATGTCATGAACGTTTTTTATAGGATTGGTAAACCTAATCAAATCAAGTTGTCGGCTCCCAATAAATGGACATGGAATTTCAAGCCCGGCCCTTCTTGTCAAATTATACAGTTGTATCGCTCGCATGCCCCACAAATTTATGGCCGTCTGGTGAGATTTCACGTATACTGATAGGGATAAGAGCCTTCCTTGCTTAAATATCAGACCATATTATTCTCATAATATTCAGGCCTTGATACATGAAAAAGATCAAATTAAACAAGAGGATTAATTTCCCATATTCTGATTCCCACTGTTTTTATGTGTTCTTGTGGAGGGTCAAGTACTGAGATTTGTACGACAACCTTACATTATTTTTTGCAGGTGAATGCTCTTCAATTAAGGAACTCTGGCAGATCTCGATGAGGCAGCATCTTGTTTTGACAATGTTCACAGTTCCTACCCAATCCCTGGCAGTTCATGCAAGCAATGGCACTTAAATTCTTTAACTTTGAAACAGTCCCTTGACTATTTGCCAGAAAGAGCCGCCGGCAATAATTTGAATGCTACGTTTTAACTAATTTTCTATTTGAAGCTTAGTCGTGATTACTATTCTGGATTTGAATTTAAGAGAAAGTATGCAAGAAAATGTTTTACATGATTACATGCTTACCTAAAATGAAATTTCAAAGGGTATATTTGCTGGTTTAAGGTGTTTTTTCATAAGAATATATTAAAATAATATTTTTTTAGAATTTATTTTTATTGAAAAGTATTTAGAATAATATTATTTTAAATAAAAATAATTTAAAAAACACTTTAACAAACAAACTTTCCACACGAAAACTTGTTGAATAATACCCTTATTGTTTTTTTTTTTGAAAAAAAAGGGCCAATTAATCATTTTCCTTGGCATGTAGTCTTACTGGGTATATATAGTAAGTAGATATTTCTTGTAAGAAGTGCGTCGCCATTTCATACAAGGTCAAGGACTCATTATTATACGTCATATTAATTTAAATTAATATTTTTACATTGATGGGAAGAATGTTGGAATCTTAAGCAGATCATTGGTCAAGGAGTAGGTTCTGACTTTTCTTCACGTATTAAACAAATCAGATTCAATTGTTAATTAAGATAAGAAAATTAATTAAATTGTATATGTAAATCATAAATACTGCCTTTCTTTTGGTAATTGTTATCTTTGATAAATCAATATGTCGGCAAGTGAAAAGGATGCCTTGCATATGGCATCGAGCTTGCTAGTTACCCTGATAAGGCCCTGTATCATATATTCTCCTCTCTTTTTTTCCTTTAATTTAATTAGAATTCCCAATGAAAATAATTTGTAATTAATGAGGTTAGTATTTTTCTTATTTTATCTGCGAAGCACTTTCATTTCAATTAAAATTAAAACACAAAACTGTTCACAATAATAAAACGACAAATTGAAGCTCTTTAAAAACATCATGCTGATGATCGACTATTTTTGTACTCTAGCTTAGTAAAAAACATTGATAAAATAATAAAATGTAAAAAATATTTTAAAAAATAGTACAATTTAGAAAGTTATTTACGAGTTGTAATTGCCTTTTGTGA
>Ga0325404_1006741_pt1 | contig 12034 bp, 8 predicted proteins | sample PopdelMetagenome_18_FD_205664 | JGI IMG/M metagenome (GOLD analysis project Ga0325404, IMG submission 205664) | Populus deltoides microbial communities from Bellville, Georgia, United States - Xylem-Control-R1 | ecosystem: Host-associated > Plants > Phyllosphere > Stem > Wood/Secondary xylem... | reverse complement strand
GAAGTAGATTTTAATAAGAGATTGATCTTGAGACAAGAGGCAAACTTAAGCATCGGGTTATATAAAATATAAAAAAGCTCAATTTCCCCGTATAGTTAATAGTTATTTTGATGCGTTGAAATTAAAGATGATTTTTTTAAATATATATATAAAATACTTTAAGAATAAATTATTATTGCAATCCCAAATACCACATTAAACAAAATAAACCATAGCAAAAAAAGATTTATACCATGTCTGTTAGTATATAGAAGGCAGAAGCAGATCAATAAATTCAGAGTTGAGAGAGAGAGCTTATGATGCACCACACCATCTCCTGCTACAAGCCTACAACCTCCCTCAGTTTCAGGCTGCTTTGATAAAAATTAAAATTCCTGTCTTTCTTGTTCGTCAGTGATCATAAAATCCCAATCCCAATCATTCTTAGTCATCCATAAATCTCTTTCTTATGGCTCACCATTCTCACCACCATAACCATAACTCAGCAAGCGATGGCGTTTCTCAAAGAGTTAACAGCCCTCGTTTCTCAGGTCCAATGACTCGCCGTGCTCACTCTTTCAAGCGCAACAACACCAGTTCTAACAACAACAATAATGCCGGTAACGCCAACAGCAGCAACAACGTTAGTAACGGTAACAGTAACAATAGTAGTCTTAGCCCCCATCTTGAGATTGATCTCCCCTTAAACTCTCCTAGATCTGAAACCGTTGATGGGTTTGAAAGGGAAAGTCACAGCAGGCAGAATCTGAGCCAAAGAGTTCATGGGGGTGTGGTTAGGATTTTGACAAATAAGAAAGGTAGTATTGGATCTGTGATTTTGGATTTTGGGTTCAAGGAAAGGAAGAAACTTGGCCACTGGATGTTCTTTTTCTTTTGCGGGCTTTGTTTGTTTCTGGGTGTTTTTAAGATTTGCTTATATGGGTGGTTTGGATCTACCCTTGAAAGAGCTGCCTCCAATCAGGTACTTCATTTGATTGTCCATACTTAATTTTCTAAAGTTTTGTTGCTTTTCAAGTCTTGATCTTTGCACCTTAAAGTAGAGTGTTTTCAGATTGTTGTCAGGCTGCTGCGTGCCTTTGTGTGCATAAGAAATATTTTGCTAGAATAAATGTAAAGGCTACACTTGTATGGTAGTGTTTAATTCCGAACTATTTTTAGAATGTTTGCATCTACTTTGCTAAGATATCTCTTTGTAGCTAAAAGGAGATAATTGGTAGCCTGGGGTGTACATTTAGATGATAATGTGCGACAATTGATTCCACAACCAAGCTAGAAGCTGCATTGTAGAATTTTTATGAAACTAAAACTTGGAATCCTGATGTGTTAAAAAAATGTGTGTGATAACTGTCTTCTAAAATCTGAAATTCGTCTCTAGTTCTACAGACTTAATTCTCCTGCTGTCAGATGAGTGTCTGTTAGGTTTAGGACTTCCTGAAAACTGAAGGCCAATATGCTGAATGGCTATGGCTGTACAGTTGTCCAGGCTTTCCATTTGCAGCCTCGATTAACTAATAGGGAAGGTAACTCACTGAACAGTGTTTTTTTATATTACTTTTTGATGTCTTGTTTAGATTGTTTCTTGTTACCTAACTTTTCTATTGGTATTTCATGATATGTTTGAGTATCCACATGTGTTAGTTCTCCTGCACTTCCTTCTGCTCATATTAAGTATTGACCATCTTTTATCTCATCTAAAGTATTCTGCATTTACAATCAGGATGTATTCGGTTCCATCACCCGACAGGAACAAGACTCTTACCGATACATGGGATCAAGAAATGATCAGAAAAGAGTGATAATAGAAGTAGGCTCGGATGTGGTTGATAGACTGAATAAGAAGGCTGAAGTAAGTCTTGAATTCATCCTGAGCACTTTAGTTCTTGATATCGCACAATTTGATTTCTCCCTAAATTAGGGAGTGGGAAGTATTAGTAAAACCTAAATCTGGTTTTATGTGTTTCTGAAATCTGCTTTTCATTCAGTTCTCAGGTATCTGGTCCAAGCCCAATAGTGAAAATTTCACCCAATGCATTGACCAGCCCGGAAATCACAAAAGTATGAAAAAGAAACAATTAATTACTTCAATATCTCTCTTCTTTACCTTATGTGTGTACGTGTTTCACTCATGATGCCTTTGTGGGATTTTTTTCTTCTCAAATTCATCTTCTCTTGGCTTGGCAGAGCTTGGTGCAAGGACAAATGGTTATATTCTCATAAATGCTAATGGTGGCTTAAATCAGATGAGATTTGGGGTCTGGCTTTTGTATTTTTGTTATTTCTTCTAGCTAATTTTGATTGACACGAGCTTTGGGCTGATGCATAAAAAATTCTAGTGTGCAGATTTGTGATATGGTAGCTGTAGCTAAAATTATGAAGGCAACGCTTGTCCTTCCCTCCCTTGATCACACCTCCTACTGGGCTGATGATAGGTTTGTTCTCTAATTATGCAATTCACTTGGACTGATAACATATGATATGAATAATTATTTTCTTCATCCAATTTAGTTGTGGAATATACCACGAATTGTGCTAAATACAGAATTGGTAACTGATACATTTACCAGAGTATATTCTGCTAGTAGGGGAGCATGTCTTTGACTAATGCATGTAAGCACATTGAATTTGAAGAGTAGGACCAGAGCTTGTAAGAGTGCTGTTTAATCATGTTTCTTTCTTTTCTTATTGAATTTGGGCTTGTAATGAGAGCAAGTTACTAATTCCATTTGATTTTTCCATGGAAGAAACCTCATCGCCCTAGCTAAGAAGGTTTTCTCTGATGTTCTTGACATTTGATAAAATAGATATTGTTTAAATTGCATAGAGGCTCCCTACTGTTTTTGGATGATCCATGAGCTAACTAATTTCCTCAACTGTTTCAGTGGATTTAAGGATTTGTTCAATTGGCAACATTTCATTGACACGCTGAAGGATGATGTCCATATTGTGGAGAAGTTGCCACTTGCCTATGATGGAATTGAGCCATTCAACAAAACACTGATATCTTGGTCCAAGGTGACAATATTATTAATCAACTCATTATTTTTGCTGAGAAATACTATTGGTCTGTGGGAATGGACTCAAATGTTGTTGTTGCCTTCTCTTAGGGTGTGTTTGGCTGGGCGGTTCAACCTGTTTTTTGTCAAAACTTGAATTTGTTTTTACTTATTTTTTTTTATGTTTTCGGGTCGTTCTGATGTGTTGGTATAAAAAATAATTTTTAAAAAGTAAAAAAAATCATTATTTTTGATGCATTTTTAAGCGAAAAACACTTCAAAAAGCAACTGCTATCACACTCCCAAGCAACTGCTACCACCCTCTACAACTGATAACAATTGATTTGAAATCTTCTCTCAGGTTCATTATTACAAAACCGAGGTCCTGCCATTGTTGAAGCAGCACAAAGTAATCTATTTTACTCACACCGATTCTCGTCTTGCCAACAATGGTCTCTCAGATTCTATTCAAAAGTTGAGATGCCGTGCTAATTATAGGGCACTGAAATATTCTAAACCAATAGAAGAACTTGGAAACACCTTGGTCAGCAGAATGAGAGAAAATGGAAGCCCTTATCTTGCTCTCCATCTGAGGTAAGCTCTGACTGTTGAATCTCTTGTCCTAAACTGAGACTAGAATTGTTGTAATTATTCTTGTTTTGTTTGTCCCATGCCATTTTAATTGCCAGAATTCTGTCTATAAATTGGGAAGGTAATTGTTACTATAATATTCTTGTTGGAAAAGTCAATGACATAAATAATAAAGCACAAGGGCTGATCGATGTCATTTGTTTCTGCACAATCATTTTCAAGTCTAACAGATTAAACATTGAAAATGATCTGCCAGAACTTCTCCTAACCTTTCCTTTTGTGTGCTATTTTATGGTTTATTAAAATTTTTGTAAAGACTCCAACTTGGAAATGGAAATGTATTAAGCTTTGAATCCTTGAATAGACATCCCTACACTAACCAAAAAGAAGCTAGCTATGCCCCTGTCGGGGATAAAAAGACAGGGTGGAAGGTTCCCCAGGAGAGAGATATGGAATAGGGAACCCCAACCTTTTTCCTTTCTAAGAAAATCGGAAAAGAAAACAATATGCTATGCACTAGTGCTTAAGCTTGATGCAATTACCTGGACCTACTGACTCGCAAATCATTTTTCTTGGGGCATTAATTATGCTGTCATAAAAAATTGTTTGTTCAAGTCAATCTACTTGCATCTTCTACCTATAATCAAATAATAATTCTCTTTTTTTAGTGCAGGTATGAAAAGGATATGCTTGCATTTACAGGATGCAGCCATAATTTGACAGCAGCAGAAGATGAAGAGCTACTTAGGATGCGATATGAAGTCAGCCACTGGAAAGAGAAAGAAATAAATGGGACAGAAAGAAGGTTGCTTGGCAATTGCCCATTGACCCCTAGGGAGACTTCCCTTTTGCTCAAAGGATTGGGTTTTCCATCCAGCTCTAGGATTTACTTGGTAGCTGGTGAAGCTTATGGGAGTGGAAGCATGCAATACCTTTTAGATGACTTCCCAAACATCTCTTCACACTCCACTCTCTCCACAGAAGAGGAGCTGAATCCCTTCAAGGATCATCAGAACATGTTGGCTGGTCTAGACTATCTTGTTGCACTTCAAAGTGATGTGTTTGTCTACACTTATGATGGGAATATGGCGAAGGCAGTTCAAGGTCATAGGCGATTTGAGGAGTTTAAGAAAACAATCAATCCAGACAAGTAATGTTCAAACCTAATCACTTCCAACTAAATCTAGCATGTCTGATTTGGGTTGTTTTTAGTTAATTTTTCATCGATTGCATTCATAGCATCTAATTATTGGGAATGCTGTTGATGCAGGATGAATTTTGTGAAGCTTGTGGATGAGTTGGATGAAGGAAAAATATCTTGGAAGAAATTCAGTTCCAAAGTGCAAAAGCTTCACAAAGATCGAATTGGAGTTCCATATGCAAGGGAGCCTGGAGAGTTTCCAAAGCTGGAGGAAAGTTTCTTTGCAAATCCCCTTCCTGGATGTATTTGTGAAACAGCACAAGAAAAATAGCCTCTGAATAGGCATATTTTCTTATATTACCGTTGTGACGCCATCCCAATGGCTTGCAAAAAAGTGTGCTGCCATTATACTTGGCATATTATCTTGATAGCAACCACCTTCATCCTCCAAATTGAGGGACGACTCGGTTAGTCAGCTGGAAAGTGCCCCTGCTCGTACAAAGTATAATCCATGTGCAGGACGGAGCCAATGCAATGAGGTCCTAATTGTTGTATCTTGAATATACCAGTTGCAGATAGGTTTTCGACAATCTTCTACTTTTCTCAAAGAGACAACAAAATTGTAGACACTTGTAACCATTCTTTTTAATACAGAAATGTGCTTGGTGGTTTGGATATGATTTAGTTAGGGTGGTTTTTTCGGATATTGCTAATGGATTTGTTTTTGGACTAGATAGACAAGGTGAAATCAAAGAAGTTCGAACATGAAACCGATCATGGTTGGGATGCTGTTGGTTTTTGAATCTTGTTTTTTTTTTTTCCCTGTTAATTTAAAATTCTTTTCCTATTAGAAATAGGCGTGTTAAGTTTTCATTTGGTTCAAGTGTTTCTTTTTTAAGAATGTTGGTTTAAGGTTTTATTTAAATAGCCTGGAGAAAGTATTACTATTGATTTCACAATTTATCCATAACATGAGTGGAGGTCATGGGGTTAAAGAGAAACACATAGAATCCAATCATAGAGGCTTGTTCGATTGTAATGGTTGTCAGCAGACATAACAGAGCCGTTGAATTAGCTTTTGCTAGGAGATTCATAAACAAGAATCATGAAGAGGAGAGAGATGTATTTAAGGACTTATCTCGGGAATATCCAAGCCTAAATTTGTTCTTGCAATCACATATAGAAAACTATAACCAGAAGTTTGGTGAGGTCAAAGTTGAAGGAGGCTCCAAAGGTTATGTAAATTATGATAGATCATAACTTGAGAGACAACACTAGCTTGAATCAATGAATGAATTTCAATTTAGGGTAGATATCCCTAACTTCAACGAAGATTTGAACATAAAAGAGTTTCTTGATTGAGTTGTCATATGCAACAAGATAAAGGAATGCATGAATATCACAAAAAAGGATGATAAAACTAATCCCATATAGGCTAAAGAAAGGAGCTTTTTCTTGGTGGAATCACTGGATGAATATACATGCAAGAGAAGGACAACAACGTCTTACATCATCATGGGAAAGGATGATAAAGAGTTGCATGGCATGTTTTTTCCTCCTGATTACAAGCACTATTTATTTCAACAATATCAGGACTGTTCAATAGATATATTTATGAGTATAAGGTTGAGTTTTAGAGGTCGGTAGAACACAATCACTCATTGGAGATGGAAGGACAAATTGCAAGTTTACTAAGGGTTAAGGCTTGCAATCAAATACAAGATTGGAATGTACATGCTATATAAACTAGCAATGTAAACCCCACTTAAACATAAGATCATAGAAAGAAATTAAAAACCTCGATGAGTAATTACAATCCGGGATAATTGGATCGGGAATTGCTATGACAGGTGTCATATGAAAAGATGATTATGAAGGGTTAATGCATATTCGGTGATTAATATCGACACTTGGGACATCAAAATAAAAATAAAAAAACTTTGCTGAAACCTCGGTAAAACGGTGATAATTTGATTACCAAATCGTAGGAATTAATTATAAATGCTTATGAAATCATCGGGCGTTACAAGCAAAATAAAAAATATAACATTGGTGAGATGCTGTTAACAGAAAAGGATATTAATAGCAAATTTGATCTTTCTTGAAGATCGAACAATGAGGCGAGTAAATGAAATACTTCAAACAAAGAAAAGATGATTCAAACATCGTAAACATATCTTATAAATAGGTTATAAATTTATAATATCTCGTTTGGATAACATGCTGGATTAGTTACATAGAGTACAATCCATACAAAGATTTACTTGTGAAGTGGATACCATCATATTTAGAGTCAATGGAGGAAAATTATCAATGCAAATTAGAGGGAGGGTTAGGCCTTTTATATTGTCTAACATGTTGAGCACTTTGATGTAATTGACGAATTATGTTTATATATCCCTTTATCAATAGATATGTGATAATTTATTTCAATGATATTTTGATTTGTAATTGATCTAAAATTGACCATTTGAAACATCTAAAGAAGGTGCTGAAAGTTTTGTTGGAGAATAAGCAATATGTGCATTTGAAAAGGTATAAATTTATGATTGGTAAAATATTAATTCTACTGTTTATTGTTAGTGCAACTAACATACATGTCGATGATGACAAGGTTAAGGTCATTAGAGATTGGCCAAAATCTAAAATAGTTAGTGAGGGGTGTAGTTTCTATGAATCAACTATTTTTTATAGGAGATACAAATTTTCAGTATTATTGTTTCACCAATTACTGAATGCATTAAAAAAGAAAAGTTTGATCATGGAGATGAGATAGAAAAAAGCTTTGCTTTGATTAAAAAAAGTTTAAGCATTGCTCCAATTTTAACACTTTCAAATTTCATCATGATATTTGAGGTTGAGTGTGATGTGTGCGTATAAGCATTAATGATGTATTGTCCTAAGAGAAAACATCTATAACATTCTTTAATGAAAAATTAAGTGATGCTAGATTGAAATGGTCAACTTATAACAATGAGTTCTATGTTATTTTTAGGACCTTGAAGAAATGGAGGCATTATTTGATTGGAAAAGAATTTGTGTTGTAGACTAATCATCACGCACTAAGATTTGTATATAGCATGTGCAAATTAGTAATGATATTTATACAAGATGAGTGAGTACTAGTAACTATTCCCAATGAAAATAGTATATAAAGTAGGAATCCAAAACAAGGTTGTTAATACTTTAAGTAAAATGTAAACTTTATTAGTTACTTGGAAAAGAGAGATTACTCGATTCAAGTTCTTGATAAATTTGTATAAGCATGATGGGGATTTTAGCGAGTGATGAGAAAAGTATCAAATCCAATTTGTTGGTAATTTCTATATTCATTATGGATTATTGATAAAAAAAAAAAAGCTTTGCACTCATTGTTCTTCATTGTAAAAGAAAGTGATTTGAGATTTCTACGGAGAAAGTTTGGTTGATCATTTGGTATGAAAAAAGACTATTGATGCTGTTAGTTAAATGAATTATTGGCCTAAATTAAAATAAAATACTAGTAAGTTTGTGCAAATGTGCTATGTTTGTCAAATTTTTAAAGGGAAAATATTTTTCCTTGCCTTTATCTATTCCTGAAAATACATGGAAGAACTTGTTTATGAATTTTATACTTGGATTACCCCGTACATAAAAGGAAATATATTCTATATATTTGTTGCAATGGACATGCTCTAAAAAATGGTCCAATGATGTTTCTGCAATTGCTCGACTTTTTTTGTTTTTGTCATTTCTAAGAGGTTGTCGCTTTCATGAGGCATCAAAATCCATTACTTTTGATCGAGTTAGCGTGTTCCTTAGTTATTTTTGGTGAAAATATGGAAGATATATGATTTATCTTTGAATTTCAGTAGCACTAGTTATAATACTGTTATTGAAAAGATGGCTATAATCGATTGGATCATGTCTAGAAAATGCTGTTTATTTTTTTAATTTAAGTTAATTTTTCTAGTTAATTTAGGACTCCTTTTCAAAATAGTTCTAAGAGTTTTATATTTTTCTAAGAAGATCAGTTTAACTTGTTATATAAACAACTTCTGGGAATCCGTAGTTGGGATTAAAGAAAAAGGAATGTGGTCTTCTGTAGGATTATCGAAACTGGAACAAAATCTCTTGAATTATGCGTTCAATGCATTATTTATCCTTTGATTCACAAGAATTAATCAACAGACCAGCAAAAGAGTGAGAGAAAGGACGCTTACACGAAGCATTTAATTCCACAAAAAATCTAATGGGTTGACAGAATCTCACAGAGAAAAATTTATATCCAAAACAGTCAAACTAGAGACAAAAATTGATGAGAGATCCACGAGGCACTATAGCTTCAGAATAGATCCAACGAGGTCGTATAGAGGTGCAAGCTCCCCTCTGTCTATCAAGCGAAATTCCTGCATCATGGCACAGTCCACAACATTAATGCTTCAACTACAAAGGCATGGTAAGACTACTAAAATGCTTCCCCAGCTTTCAAGGATTCGTTTATTGGAAATGATTTAAGCAAAAAAGGAATTAGAGATCCTTGTGATTTCTGATGGTAAATCATTAGGCACGCATAATATACACGAAAAGAATCTGGCATGCAAGTGAAATCCTTGTGATTTCTGATGGTAAATCATTAGGCACGCATAATATACACGAAAAGAATCTGGCATGCAAGTGAAATGACATGATCTTGGAAGAAAGAAAGAAAAAAGCTCACCCATGTAAAGAGAACAAAATGCTTGAAGCAAGTATTTAGATGAGCTTCTTCCTTCAAGCTCACAATCTTCTGAAAATGTGAGTGATAGATGTGGGCGTGTACTCGGAATAATCGCTTAAAGATTGTCTTGACAACATCTTGGAAATTTGGAGGAAATGGCGCCCCTGTAAGCACATTAGAGTTAAATACAAAGATTCCCTTGCAGCATAAACTAGTTAGATGAAAACAACCAATGTTTCAATAAAACAGCACACGTTTTCTTATCAAGAAATTCCACTAACCCAGCTTTTGAGGGAAAATCAACTCATCATCAAGCTGAGCCTCAATCCAGTCCATTAGATATTCGACATATTTTGGAGCAGACACCTCAATTGGCTTCTTAATGGTAACTCCATCAGCCCATCTATACTCGTATCTAAGCGCAAAAATATTGGTGAGCACTTACTTCATAAAAACATGGAAAAAGATCAAAAAACTAAACCACAAAACTGCAATTTTAGCTATGAAGAATCTCTGGCCATTCAAATCAGAAGGCAGAGTAAAACTTTTAGCATATATTCCCAATTGGGAATTTTCAGCAACATATTTTGGAGCTGGATTTCAACTAGTCAATCCTCTACAAGTTAATAAATGTAGAGATCTGATCTGTTAACATCTTTCCAAATGTTATATCCTCGTAGCATGAGAAAACTTTAGCACAGACATGACGCATCTGGCACAATAAACACAAGGATCATTTGAGCAAAAAAGAAAAAGCAAAACCAAACGCAATCTCCACTCCTCCCCAAAGCATGCACACAAATGCAGTGATAGACACAGTCATGCATGCACATATATTCTCTCCTAGCCAAACCATAAAGAGGGAAACAGAGGTAGAAATATACAAAGATTACAGCAATTTAGTAAATCATTTACATTAACTTTCTACAACAAAAACTACAGACAGAACTTGATTTAGGGATTGAGAATGATACTTTGGTCCTGCTGTCATCGTTGGACAGTTGGCTGCCGTGCAGAATTCAGTAAGAGTGCCATATAAAATATTCACTTGATTGAAGAAATCCACGGCTGTAGAAAAAGAATATAAATGAAAAGATCAAATAAAACTGCGGAAGCTCAAAAAATCATTTTCCTTTACAACAAACCACAGATATTTACTTCTCAACTCCTATAAATCGTTTGCATTCTGAAGTACAAAATGTAGAAATAAAAGGAGTAGAGAACTATGGCACGTATTAAAAGAATTACAATCAGTTGAAAGCAATTAATTTTCAATTTCAAAGCCATCGTGTTCCTACATGAATCTTTCAGAAATTTGTACCAAGTATCGAAATCTCCAGAGAAGAGACACCCAAAAAAAAAAAAAAATTTAACTATATGAATTTGTCTAGAAATATAGTTTCACAGAATAAAATAAATCCTACAATGTGCAGAGTATCTTACTATTCACAGCGAGCCACTCGTTGATATCTTCTCCAGGAGGCAATCGCACAGCTTCCCTAAGGTTCCCACTACCCAAAGTAGCATCAATATGCCTTTGAAGTTGAGCACCCTGCAATTCGAATAACAGTTACATCCATCCATTCCTTTAACTATATGCATAATATCATGAAGAGAGAATGAGAGAGGCCACTAACCTTACTTCCTGAAGGAGCATTCTTCTTGGGCCGAAATGTCTTCTGGTTTCTTCAGTTAACGTAAGCCGATTCCAACAAAAAGAAAAGAAAGAAAGATCAAATCCCAAATTTAACAATAAAACATAAATAAAAACGAAAAGATGATTAGCAATTCCTAAAATATCTAGTTTCAACAATGGTGACAGAAAAGAACCATTCATTTCATTGATCATCAATCCATCACTAGCCATTACACAGAACATGAGAACATTTAAAGATAATCGTAATAATAAGAGAGATTATAAATGGGAATGAGAGATAAACACTAATGGATTAAGAATCAGGTGCCCCACAAGAGGAAAAGGAAAGAAATACCTGCTGCCAAGACCAAAAAGACTCATAGTATGAATTTGTTTTCCTACCACACAATACAAAATGCAAGGCAGGGGAAAGAAATTAAGGTTTACAAGTATAGAAACAAAGACAGACATATATACATATGTTAAGTAACGACTGACTGGCAAATACATGGAATGAGTAATCTCTCACCGTCTTTGTTTCTACTCTGTCAAGCCAAATTGCCAAGGCTTAGGCTCACCTACTCTTTTCTTTTTCATTTGCGAACCCGCTTATCTGGCTGATCTACAAAAGGAAAAAGAATTTCCATAGGATTGATCACCGCTCTTGATTTAGGATAATCCAACGATATTTAAGGTGGTTTGATTTTCAATGAAATCGGAAAGAATAATAAAGAGTTCTTTAATGAAAGTTGGAAGAAAAAAAATAAAAAAATCTTTGGTCTAGAAATATAAAAGACAAGAGAAATAGAAGGGTGGGACCAGAAAATGACAAGCATCTAGCTGTCTAGATTTTGTCATTATGGATTGGGTCAAGCTTTGCTGGTGCTAGCGTTTCAGGATTAAAGACGGCTGTATATCTGTAGTTGTAACTTGTAATGGATTATTATTATTATTATTATTATTATTATTATTAT
>Ga0325404_1006735_pt1 | contig 12041 bp, 10 predicted proteins | sample PopdelMetagenome_18_FD_205664 | JGI IMG/M metagenome (GOLD analysis project Ga0325404, IMG submission 205664) | Populus deltoides microbial communities from Bellville, Georgia, United States - Xylem-Control-R1 | ecosystem: Host-associated > Plants > Phyllosphere > Stem > Wood/Secondary xylem... | reverse complement strand
CAGCAGACCAGGTAAGCTGTCTTTTATTCCCAGCTTTTGCATGCATTCTGAGTTGCATTTGTTACTGTTCAAGTGAAATTTAATTCACTTGAACAGTAACCGGGCAAGGCATGTGTATTTTTTTTTTTTGTGTGTGTTTTTTTTTTTTATTGTAAAAATAGAAATCTATGAAAAAGAGAGCACGTTTTGATACCACGTTTTTTAGACCGTTTCAAAAGAAAAGGAGATTTATGATTTTCTGTCATATTTATTTTAAGGTCTGGTTTTTCTTTTGTATTGTAAAAAATAAAAATCTCATATTTAGAATACCCGGTTTTCGACGCAATGTGACAAATATACATATATAGCAAAAAAATTCTGTTTTTGTGTGTTGCATACGGCCAATACCCTAACATCTTTTTGAATTTCCTCTTAAAAAAAGCAAAAACAAATATTTGAAGTTTTGAAAATGTGTTTTCGCATGGATTTCTTAAACACAAAAATTATTTTCTTGCATTTTTGGATTTTACAACATGTTTGTAAAACTCCAAAGGGTGTTGGCCAATATTTCAAAAAATATAAAAATCTTATTTTGGGGGGAATTTATCTATTATTCACCGCTAATGTTTGGATAAAGAAATCCTTAAAGGACGAATATCCAAAATATTATTGGGAATAATTTATTATTATTCACTGTTAATATTTGGATAAAGAAACCCTAAGTGGTAAATATCCAAAATAATTTTCTAGGAATAATAAGTCATCACACATCCTTGAAAGAAGCCTCAATTATAATTGAGGACATTTCAACTTTTGACTCCATGGTTTACGAGCCGTGAAAGTATGAAATACTAAGGCAAAAGGAGGTTTTTAAAGCGCTCTGAATTTCCTTAGATTTCTAAATCTTCATCCTCCCTACTTGCAATTTACGAGTCGCAAACTCTTGAAATACTAAGGGAAAGATGAGCTTTTAAAGCACATGGAATCTCCTTGGATTTCTACCTTAATAAATTTAGTTTGAATCAAACTTAGAAAAACTGATGAGATTAGAAAACACCAACACCATAGCTATTATAAGGCAAACCAAACACCAAGCAGCTTACTTTAGGTAGGGCGTACTAGGGGTGCTAATATCTTCCCTTTACGCAACCAGTCCCTTGCCTTAGAATCTCTGAAAGACCAGTTAGGTTTCCTAGTGACCATAATACTAGGTGGCGACTCCCTTATTCACAAAGAAAACAAAGACCCCGAAACCAATCGAGGATCGCCGCGCTCCACCGCGAGGGTGCGACAGAGATAATGGAGAGTGATAGGCAACCTACTCCTATAGGAAACAATCCTACGATTGCACAAATGAAATTTTTCAATGAAGAAAAAGCAAAGCGATTCAAAGCTCTTTCTTGTCTTCATAATGCTGTTAGTGAAGACATCTTCATAAGGATCATGGCATGTAAATCTGCCAAAGAAACATGGGATAAATTAAAAGCAGAATTTCATGGTGATGAGAAGTCAAGGAAGATGCAGATTTTAAATCTTAGAAGACAGTTTGAAGGTTTGAAGATGAAAGAAACTGAAACCATCAAAGACTTCTCTTCTCAAATTTCAAAACTTGTGAATCAAGTGAGATTTTTGGGAGAAGATTTTCCAGATTCAAGAATAGTAGAGAAAGTTCTGGTAAGTCTATCAGAAAAATTTGAACATAAAATTTGTTTTTTAGAAGATTCTAATGATTTCTTTGAAATGAGCCTGCAAGAACTGGTAAATGCATTGCAAGCTGTGGAGCAAAGGCAAGCTTATAGACAAGAAGAATCAAGTGAAGGAGCTCTTGTAGCAGTTTACAAGGAGAAGAGCCGGGCTAAGAATTTTTATAGAAACAATCAAGAAGGAGAAAGAGAAAAAGGGAGAGGTTGGCAATCTAATAATTGGGAACAGAACAACAACATCTTCACTAGAGGGAAAAAGAAGAAAAAATATTTTCCTACTTGCAAATTCTGTTAGAAAACAAATCATCTTGAAGCCTGGTGTTGGCTCAAGAATGCACAATGCCAAAACTGCAAGCAATTTGGTCACATCCAAAGATTCTACAAAAACAAAGCAGAAACTGTAAAACAAGCTCAAGTAGCCGAGAGTTCAGAAGTGGAGGAAGATCTTTTATTCATGGCACAATACAGGAGATGTGTAACACAGCCAAGGCAAACGACTCATCATGGCTTATTGATAGTGGCTGCACTAATCACATGACTGTAGATATGAGCTTATTCAAAGATTTGGATAAAAGCTATCTATCTAGAGTCAGAATTGGGAATGGAGACTATGTGAAGGTTGAAGGAAAATGAGCAATTGAAGTAGAAACAATGCCAGGAACAAAAACTCTAAAAATTATGCTTTATATACCTAAGATTAATCAGAATCTAGTTAGTGTGGGACAATTAATTGAATCCGGCTATTCAATATTCTTTAATGATGGAGTGTATGACATTAAAGATAAAAAGGGAGTGTTATTGCTCTCTGCTAAAATGATGAACAGAAGTTTTAATGTTGATTTGAAAAAAGTATGTTTGAGTGCTAACACTTGTGAAGACAATGAGTCTGTTCTTTGGCACAAACAGTTGGGACACTTCAATTATGCAACTTTAAAAAGGATAGCTGACCTACATATGACTTACGATTTATAAGATATACAAGAACAAAAGAATATTTGTGAAGCTTGTCAATTAGAAAAGCAGACTAGAGTTATGTATTCAGAGCATTGTCAAAACTACAGCTGATACATACAGATGTGTGTGGGCCGATGCATAATGAATCTTTGAATGGTTCAAAGTATTTTCTTCTATTTGTTGATGATTATAGTAGGTTTTGCTGGGTTTACTTTCTAAAATCAAAAACTGATGGGAAAGCTTATAAGAGTTTAGTTGGGAGTTTGTTGTATTTAACTGCCACACATCCAGATATTTTGTTTGTTGTCAACTACCTCTCCAGGTTCATGCAAGATCCAAGTCAAATACATTTTGTGAAGTCTAGCTCTGTCAATCTTGTTGGTTTTTTTTACAACACTGGGGTGGAAGTGATGAAGGAATGATGAGCACCTCAGGTTATTGTTTTGCTTTGGGAAAGAGTATGTTTTGTGGGAATTCAAAGAAGCAGTCAGTGGTGGCACACTCCACGGTAGAGGCTGAATACATAGCTACATATGTGGCAGCAAAACAATTAATTTGGCTAAGGAAGATGCTAAGTGATCTAGACTGCAATCAACAAAATCCCACAGAATTGTTCTGTGACAATACGTCAGCTATAACTATTTCAAAAAATTATGTCTTTCATGACAAAACCAAGCACATAAAGATCAAATTTCATGTTGTTAGGCAGTTTCAGCAAGAAGGGTAGTAGAGCTACGTTACTGCACCTCTAAAGAACAGCTAGCAGACTTGTTTTCCAAGCCGTTAGCCAAAAACAGGTTTGAAGATCTGAGGGGAAGAATTGGAATGTGTAGCTTTGGAACCAAGGAGGAGTGTTGAAGCCTGGTACCAAAGCTGGAACAGGATTATCTGTTAGCTAATAGCATTATCTAGATTAAGATGTTTCTTTCAATTCATTTGTTTAAGTTTATCTAGGATTAGACTAACTTATTATACAACTCCTTAAATAAAGGAGATCATAGTTGGTATGTTTCTTCAGTTTTTCATAATTCTGTAATATTTGTTTCCATCTATAAATAAAACATTGGGGATGACAGTAACCTATCGAGACATTTTCTGCTCCTTGTTTTTTCAAATGAAAAGAAGGTAGAGAAAAATGCAGACTCAAATTCACAACACCCATTTTCTTTCCATTGGAACACTTTAAATAGTTTATTAAATTTATAATGATCTGATTACTATGCATATATAAAAATCAACTTAATGATCAATTCTCTATAATTTCAGCATGACTAAAAACATCCAAACTAATAAACTATTAATTATTTTAGTCATTTTAATAAACATTTTAGTTATGAAGTCACCAAACATTTTGAACAATTCATATTGATGAATTACCATGTAATTTTAGATTTTTTAACTTATTAGTTACTTATTGTAAAGCATGCTATATATCTCTTAGAATTTTTATTTAATATAATTATGTCAAATTCATTTTGGCTTGATGTATAATATAAAATATTCATGGCTTTAACATCTATAAAAAGTAACTTTTTATCGTTATCCGCATATTTACTTATAGTTTTAGAAATTTCAATTCCATTTTCAATTTTTATAGGTCTATGAGATCTATTTTGTATGGATAGCTACAAATTAAAATAAATAGATTCATGATAAATTATCATAAAACAATTTATTAACTACTCCTTGGTGCTAGCAATGTAATTGTAATATTATTTTTCAAACTTACTCAATCTCTGATTCTTGAAAGCACAACTAAGAATAAATGACGAACTAAAATTTTTATGTTACTCTCTGTAAGAATTTTGAGTCAAGAAATGTAAAAGAGAAGAGTTTTAAAAAGATTGGAAGTTTTCTTCATTATCAAAACCATGTCAAAATTGTCTCTTTTTATAGATAATTTTGACATTTAATTTTAACATAACTTTTAAGACAAAAGATTACAATTTTCTAGTTTAAAAGTATACGATTATATTTCAAGTAGAGTTTTAACAAACACAACTTTTCATTCACACCCTAACAATCCCTCCACATGATAAAATAAAATACGAAGTAGACACGAAAATAAAATACAAAGTAGATACGAAAATAGAAAGTAGGAGCGAAAAGTCATTGCATTGAGCAAGATAGCTTTTGAACTTGAACCTTCCATAGTTAAAACTATTGGATTCACTCGGCTAACCAGCAATTATGATGTCTTGAGTTGTTTAGCCGTTTGTGTGAAACCAAATAATAGAGATTACACAGTTCATTTTCTTACAATTTTGGTTCTCACAGTTATATTTATTTTGGCCTTGAATGCGTCTTGATTTCAAAAAGCATTAGAGAATTTGCATTTTCAATTCTTATAGAAGTGGCCTCATTTAAAACTCACATATGTGATTCTTATTAAGAGTATCATGTAATACCTCACTTGAATTTCTCAAGCTATAAAAGTCATTAAAAGCTTAGCTTATCCTATTTTTGCTGCTTATAGCACTTTATATAATATAAAATGGGTAAGAGGGATACTATTGAATTGACATATGATTTGGTTGTCTATTTAAACCTAGAACTTGTAATCTCCAGTAGACTAGGTTGGGTTACTATCATGGCAATTCATTGAACTGTATCTTAATCTCATTCTCTTTAATGATTATCGACTTGCTCTATTGTTAAGTATTTTATTAGCGAATCAATGATAGTATTATTTAACTTTACAATATTGGTCAATAAAAATAATCTTATTTTAGATCATCTTACAATATTGACAATTGTGTCAATATATATATATATATATAACTTGCAGTGTTTAATCCTTAACTTGTTATCAAACTCTTTTACATTTTAGAAGGTAAGACGTCACTTTCTTGCTTTTCTTCCGAGCATTGAATTTCTAAACATCTTACCTTTTGTTTTGTTTGTCGCATTGTTATCAAACTCTTTTGCATTTTATTGCAACATATTGCTATGTGTATGGCATGCTTTAATCAAAAAGTTGAGTAATTGATGAATGTTATGCAAGAATATTACAGATTGTTTTTGTTTTCTGCCTCCTCCTTTTCTTTCCCCCACCCTGAAAATTGTCATATTATTTTTGTTTTCAGCCGCCTCTTCTTCCCCCATCCCCGAAAATTGTCAGAGGACACTTTTATGCTTTGAATCAAATCCATCCCAATTCTTTCGCTCATAACTTTATGTGTGAACTGCCGATGTTTCATTTGTCTTCCTTGTTCAGTGCCTTCTTTTTTTCTGTGACATGGTTTTCCCTTTTGCCTTTTATCTTGAACAGCATCCCATAGTATGCCCCCTGAAGTTCAGAATCAAGGGCTGTTTCTCCCTATCCTATTGTCCACTGATCAGTCTCAAGCATGTCAGCAGTTGGTATCACAGAACATGCAGAATTGCATGGCATCTAATGGAGTTCAAAGTTATGCTGGTTTACAAGTGGCACTGCCTCCTGTCTCTGGTGTAACCCAGACTATCCCCAACACTGTTGTCCAGAATCCTAACATGCAGAGTATCCCTGGTGTTTCACAGAACTCAGTGGGGAATTCAATGGGACAAGGGATTCCCTCCACTATGTTTGTCAATTCTCAGAGACAAATGCTAGGTAATGCTCTTTTTGGTAGCTTTATGTGCCACTGCTTCCCCTTATGGCATTAGAAATGCCACTGGTATTGGAACTATTGCAATCACACATGCATTTGTAACCACACGATGCCCTACAGTGCATTGCACCAACTGTTCACCTCTCATAATGGTTCAAGTCAGCAATACTCTTTTAGATAGCTTTATGTGCCATTGCTGCCACTTGTGGCATTAGTAATGCCACTGCTATTGAAACCATTGCAATCACACACGCATTTGTTACCACATCATACCTTCCAGTGCATTGCACCAGCTGTTCACCTCTCATTCTGGATTTATAGGGTCTGTCCGTCAGTTTGAATGATTACATAACGTTTAGATGGAGTTCCTAGAACTCCTAGTCTGAAAAGGACTTGTATTCCTCTGTAGGAAAATACTAATAGTCCTATCTAGAATAGGAAAAACCTAATGAAGCTCGCTATACTTTGGGATAATAAAATACTAAATTGAAAATAAAACTGAGACTTCAGTTTTCCATAATTTTCAGCAAGTGTGAAAATTACAGAAATACCCTTGTATATGGAAAACACACAAAAATACATGAATTCTAATCTTTTGTTGCCCGCATTGAAATTTTTGTAGCATCCCTAGATTCTACAGCACAGACTAGACATGCAAAAGGCGCTGATTGGCAAGAGGAGATCTGTCATAAGGTAATTTCTGTGATTTACTGTTCATTAGATGGAGTTCATGTATGCCATAGTCTTGCAAGATGTCAATGGAAAAAGGTCTCAAGAAAATAAGTGGGACTTATTCCATTGAATCATGACAATATCCAGTATTGTTGAATTTATAGAAAATGAGGTTGAAATTCTGAATGTCTCAAGTCATAGCTGCATGTTTGATAAGGACAATTTTTTTTTGTGCTGAGGAGACCAATATTTGCTGAGCAATTCTATAATGAAAAGTTGGTGACTGATGTTTTAAAAACTTGAGTTAAGGAATGGCTTAGAGTGCATGGAGATCATGTTAAAAGTGAAGCTGTAGAGAAGGCAATCACTCAAATTATGATGGGTGAAGAAGCAGAGGAAATGAGTAGCAGAGCAAAGTTGGTGATCTTCTTGCTCCGATTTCAATGCTTTGATTGAATAACTGAGGTGGGGTCGCGCTTGAAACAAAGGCATAGAATATTTTGTTTATACTTTAGTAGGGGTTTTGGCAATTTATTTTCAGACAAGTCTTGAGAGTTGAAAGAGTAATCACACCCGAGTCAATGACCAATCCAAATCAGTTTCCTTCCTAATGATTCAGGAATGAGAAGTCCAGCTTATATATTTAGCCCAAATAACTAATCAAATAGAAAGGCAGAGCTTAGAAAAAGTACACTACAAATTACCAATAGCTAGACAAACAATCATCACAAACTAGGAGCGACCGTCTCCCCAGTAACAAATTCACCTTCTGAAGTTAGAGAACTTGCGAAAACTAGCCACCATAAAATAGTAGCAAGTATCTATGCAGTCTTCGATGAAGTACAACCACCTGCGTCGCCAATATGGATTGATGTAGAGAACTGCTGCAATCGTCATCACCACAACTGTGTAACATACACCGAAACTGATGTAGAAAAACTCCATGTCTATGAAACCATCATCTCCTTGTTTATCATTATGCTGTGGTGGCACTGCTTCCTCACTGCAATTGTTTCGTAATGGAGGTCCACACAAGAAAGGATTTCCTTCGTAACAGCTTTCATCAAAGGTCCCAAACTGATATTTTCTCTCGGGTGTGTTACCTGACAAGTTATTATGCGCCACACTAAAAACTTCCAGTGTGGTAATATCAGTAAGTTGTGGAGGGATGACACCATTCAAGTTGTTATAAGAAAGATCCAAACTCTCAATCTGCTTTAGGTTTGAAAATGTTGCAGGGACAGATCCAGTGAGATTGTTGTGTGATAAGTTCAATGACAGTATCTCACTTAAGTTTCCAAATTCCGGTGGGATTGCTCCTACGAAGTTGTTATTGGAGAGATCAATACCAGACATGTAGCTGAGAATTTTCCCCTTGTAACCATAAGACATTTTTTTAGTTGTAAATTCTATCACTTCTTCTATACGGTTAAGCAAAAAATAATTTCTCAAGTTGTTAAGCCGAATAGCCTTTCTCAAGATGTACATAATATCCACTAGTGGTGGACCCATTATTTTATAATAAACACTTTCTATAGGGGGTCCAGAACCAAATAAAAAATTCACGAACGCTTGCTGGGAACTTTTCTTGAATGTAAGATTGCCCAAACATGAGGGTAGTGGACTAGAGAGCTGATTTTGTGAAACATCCAAAATGCTTAATTGTTCTAATAAGCATAACTGAACAGGGAGCTCACCATCAAAGTGATTAGCTCTCAAAAGAAGAATACTCAATGATGAAAGATTGCCAACCCAATTTGGAATGGAGCTGGTGAAGCTGTTATCTCGAAGATCCATCGTAACCAGGAAAGAGCTATTATAAAATCCATATGTTAATGGACCGCTTAATCTATTTTTGGATAGATGCATATGGGTTATTTGTGGTGGACTGAAACAAGATGGTATATATCCAGACAAGTTGTTCTCAGAAAGGTCCAAATATTTAAGCTGGTCAAACTTACAACAAAAATCTCTCAGGATCGGACCCTTAAAATGGTTTTTGGACAAATCAATTGCTCTAAGGTCCGTACAATTGACGAACCACCTTGGTAGCATGCCTGAAAATTGATTGTTACTCAAATCTAATGCATCCAATACAATCCATATTTTCCACCTATATAATGGAAAATCTGATATCTGACCCCAAAAGTTGTTACCACCTAGATAGAGATATTCTAAGGTAGAAGAATTGAACACCGAGGTCGGTATTTGCCCACCCAAATTGTTGTTTGACAGCCTGAGAAACATTAATGTTGTTAGTAGTTCTAGTTTTACTGTGGACAATTGATTGTTGGATAAATCTAAAATTCTCAAAGAGCTATTATTTCCTAAACAAGAAGGAATACAACCTGTGAATCCATTCTTAGCCATCCTTAGGATCCACAGATTTGGAAAGATCAAACAAAAAGCTTTTGGAATTTGACCGTTCATGTTGTTGTTGGAAATATCTAATTCGGTCATATTCGAATATGGGTGATCTTGCAACTGTAAAGTATCAACAAAGTAGTTGTCGCTCAGATATAGTTGCTCCAATCGTGTATTGTTCTTAAGCAACCACGATGGAAACATTCCAGTGATGTTGTTGTGGGAGAGATCAAGGGCTCTTAAGTCGTATTGGTAATAGAGGAAGTCGGGAATATCTACATTGAGTGCTTCCGATGTTGGACTACTTGACAAGCGGAAAAAGACTAGTTGGAACTTTGGAATCAAATTATCAAAGGTAGCAGATTCCGTTAATAGTTTGTTGTTCTCACTGAAGAAGAACTTGAGGCTTGAGTGGTTCATAAAAGGCTTCATTGAAATGGGAACTTCAAAGAGGTTATTTGATAGTGAGAGTAATTCAAGGGATATGAGGTTGGTAAGAGGACCAAATGCAATATTTCCAGTAAAGTAGTTATTAGAAACATCTAATAGTTGTAGAGATGACAAGTTCCCCAAACAATCTGGGAGTGCACCTCCAAAATTATTTCTAGCGAGATCTAACTGCTTCAAATTCTTCAATTCACACCAACCTATACAATTTATCTTGAAACAATCAAAACAATGTTGAAAGAATCTTTTATTGATGATGTAATTATAGGCGGATGGAGAGTTGTTAATTTACCTTGTGGAGGTAGGGTGCCATGGAGGTCACATTCAGCAACAGACAAAACTTTAAGAGCAGGCAATGCTCCAGTGTTCTGGAGAAAGTTTATTGGGAGAGAAGTATTATCTAGATGCAATTCTTCAAGGGTGCTAGAATTGAAGAAAGTCCCTGTGAAAAAGAAAGAAGAAGAGATGTGATGAAAATAGTGGTGGTACAGGATAGTCATGTGCCATTATTATTAATTAAGATTTTAAGAAACTAAACTATGACTGCAGGAAGTCCAGCTTCCTTAAACCTATGATGTGTAGAATTGAAAACAGCCAATCAAGAAAATAGTGAAATTAAGTGTTATCTTGATCGAGTTTTAAAACTTATGATAAAGAACTGATACTTTTGCAGTGAGATGATTTTTGGATAGAAACAACAAATTGCCAGAAAAATCTAGAGATTTCAAAAAAGTATTGTTAAATAATAGAAGATGCCAAGAGATATTCACAACTTTACCATTGACAGTCGTCGATCCTAGCAACATATTGTATGATAGATCTAAAGACTTGAGAGAAGAAAGTCCACGCAGATTTGATAAAATGCTGTCGTTGAATATATTATTATGGCTCAGGTCCAGGTTCTCGAGTTTCCCCAAATGTGATAATTTGATCTCAAAACCTGCAAGAGTAAGTCGTTAAAGTTGTTATATAAAATATCATTCTAATTTTGATCTTATTGGAAATATTACGAAACAATTTTTAAATATCATGAACGCATATTTAATATATTAAATAAAATATTAAGAAACAATTTCTAAATATCATTCTAATTTTGATCTTATTGGGAAAAAAAAAACAATTTATGGATATAAAGTCGTTAAAGATGGAAGCTATTTCAAATATAATAAAATGCTATCATTAAATTATTGATGAGAGGTTTTGGATAATTATTTGGTTTCATTAGTTTTGAATAATATATTATTTTTAAAGATTACGAAATGCTATGTATTTTCAAATAATTTATTCTTTTGATGTGTTTGTTATGAGACTTAACGTAAATGAGATATCCTTTCGACACCGCTCCTACGTTACTAGTTATGGACTTGGGACTCGGGTTGTGATAAAATTGATCTTTACATAGATACAAAGTTCTCATTTTTGTTGATAAAGAAACAATATAATTAAGAGAATGTCATGTGAAGCATTTAGGTCGGTAGAAACTGTGTATTATACCTGATCCTGTCAATATATTGTTTGACAGATCCAAAGACTTGAGGGATGAAAATCCAGTTAGGTTTCGAAGCTAAATAATTAAAAGGTTACCATAGGAGCTACCTGATCCAGCTGTCAACCCATTGGCTGATAGATCCAAAGACTTGAGAGTGGAAAGGTTACCATTGAAACATGACAAAATGCTTTTATCATTATTAAATCGGTTTTCACTTAGGCCAAGTTCCCTCAGTTTTGATGATAGGACTTGGAAGCCTGGAAGAGAATCATCAAAGCAAGATAATTGACATTAAACACCAACCAACCTTCATTTATTTTATGATTATAATTAAGTGCACAATTAACATTGAACTAACCTTCATTCTCCAAGCAACCAACCAATCCATTATATCCCAAATCAAGACTTTGCAATTCTTTAAAAGGCAGAAACAAAGATGCGTTGAGAACCCAATCGCCTAACCCCCAATCCCTTGCATCGAAAAGAGAGAGTTGGATCACTCGCCTTGTAGTGTTATCACACTCGATCCCACGCCACTCACAACAATTACTATTATCCACCCAATCTCCCAAGGAAAGGTGATTTGGGTCGATCAAAGATTGGATCTCCAAGAGACCAATCCTCTCTTCCTCCAAACACCCATAACAACGACCATACCATTCGCCAACCATAGTCAATAATGCTAGCAACATGATCCAAGCCCCCATTCTTTTCATCATCATCGTAGATAATTCTATGAACTACTACGTAGAATATTGTTGTTTGTTATGTGCCTTTGGGCAACCATAGAGGTCCTATTTATACTACACTCTGGTCATTTCCATGACTTTATCTGCATATCTT
>Ga0325404_1006734_pt1 | contig 12042 bp, 4 predicted proteins | sample PopdelMetagenome_18_FD_205664 | JGI IMG/M metagenome (GOLD analysis project Ga0325404, IMG submission 205664) | Populus deltoides microbial communities from Bellville, Georgia, United States - Xylem-Control-R1 | ecosystem: Host-associated > Plants > Phyllosphere > Stem > Wood/Secondary xylem... | reverse complement strand
CTGACACCAGTTTTGATTTCAAAATTAAAACATGTTTTAATTAATAACTATTGTGTGGACTAAACACAGTTACACTTTAAAAACAAGTTAATGCAAAACAAGTACACCAATATATATAGAATGTTTGTATTTATGTTTTAAAAGTATTTTTGTTTTATTTTAAATAATTTTTTAATATTTTTAAATTATTTTAATATGTTGATGTTAAAAATAATTTTTTAAAAATAAAAAAAATATTATTTTAATATATTTTAAAATAAAAAATAAACTGCAGCAACGGCGGCTCACATGATTTAACGCCGGATCACCGCTTACAAGGAACAAGTCTTCTATCATTTTTATTGCAGTATGTGGTTTGGTAGTTGAAGCGTAGATACTTTAAGATAGTGATGTGCATTTGACAGAGTATTTAAAACAAGGTAAAAAAATTAATGACTTTAAATTAATGATTAATTATGTTTAATTGATGTCGTGGCATATGGTGTGTGGTATTTGCAGTGAAGATATTTTTAGTTTTTTTTTTTTAACTGGTGTGTTTGGTAGAGTGACGACATGATTAAAACTATATTTTATTTTAATTATAATTTTAAAAGTGTTTAGTTAATTGACATTTTGCATCAATTTCATTAAAAGTTCTATCTTAAATTTTTTATTATGAAAAACCATGATTTATATTTTTTATAAAAGAAATATCGTCTTTTTATGGGAAAAAAAGCTTCTATAGCTCTAGTCTCTTTTGATAACAATAGGAAAATTTAAAACCCAAAAAAGATTTGTGTGACTTAATTTACAGAGAGACTAACGTCACATAATACAAATAATGTGTATTTTATATTCTAAAAACATGTATAAAAGCCGTTCTTATATTATATTCAAGGTTTACGATTTTTTTTAATATAACTAATTGAATACAAATATATTACTTGGTGTTGAATGGTTATTATTTTTATTATTTTTTTATTATTTTTGTTGTTGTTGGACATTTAATAAGAATAGAGGACCTAATTAGGTAGAAATACTCTCCAATTCACAGTAAAATATCAACTACATTTAAATAAAAGGTAGTTGAGAAATTAATCCCTTTATTAATCGTGGGCTAAGTCTCGTTAGCCTTGAATTCACATACATGTATGGAAATGATAAATTGTAAATTGTAAATTTTATAAATAATATATTAGACATATGGAAAGATGGATTGTCACATACAAAAATTTCTTGTTTAACCATGTTTTTTTTAAAAAATTATTTTTTATACTAATAAAAAAATATTATTTAAATATATATTCAAATAAAAAATACTTTAAAAAAACAATTCATATTACTTTAAAAATAATATAATAATAATTGGATAAGGGAAGGCACCTTTTAATTGGATAAGTCAACATGATGTTGATACATTATCCATCCCTACTTAAATTTCTTGAATAAAAAGAGTTTCGATACATCTACGCGGTAGGGACTGGAAATGATGAACGAGGACTTATTCTAAGAATAATTAACTTGGTAGTTAAGAATAATTAAGACTCGTTCTAACCGAAGAGTAATTCAGAGTTGACACAATGGATGAGGTTGACTAATACAACAGTCCCAAGAACCGAAGAAGAGTGGACCCAGCTGTTCTGCTTGTTACGTATTTATAAATTATTTTTTATTTTAAAAGATATTAAATTAATATTTTTACAGTACTCTTAAATAATTTTGATATAATCATATAAAAAATAAAAAATTGTTTTAATATATTTATAATAAACCATGAGAGGATGGGTTTCGGGCAGCAAACAAGAAGGTCCGTGCAGGTCCGGGGACGCAATCGTAATTGTGGCAGACGACAAGGACAGCTGGAAGTTTCCTCCAAAGAAACCAAACCCAATCAATGCTATTCGTATTACTACTTTTTTTTTTTGTTTTTTGTTTTTTGTTTTTTTACTTCCTGTAAATACAAACAAATAAATGTATATCCATTTTAAAAAAAATGAAATCCTAAAATAATATATATTATTTCCTAAAGTTCTCCTCGCACCGTTTACTACTGCATTTTATCGTATTCATTTACCAAAAAATAAAAAAAAATAATAGGTAATATTATAGCTTGCTTGGCATTGCTATTCTACGGTGGAAAACACAAAGCTAAGCTGAAAAAAGAGAAGAAAAGCAAGCGCCTCTTGCTCTTCTCTACTGCCCTGTCTCTCTTTTCTGCTCCTCTCATCTTTTCCTTTTTTTTCTTTGCGGGATAGGGTGGGTGCAAGTAAAGAGGTGGAGGGGGGGGTTAGAGTGCTCGGTGGCGCACGCTAGCACCAGGGGGCCTAATTGTACGCCCTGGTTCATCTCATGGATTCCTCTATTCGCTTCGTTCTCACGGCAATTCTACATTGAAAAGGGAAAGAGAGAGAGATCGAATCGAAACTTTACTTTCCTTTAATTCAATCTACCATTTGCTGCAGAGTCTTCAACAATTCTGGCGGACCTCAAAGGAACCCTAGCGTTCCTTCGATTGTCCTTTATCTCAATAGTGGCAGATCGGTTCGATTTTAAATCAAAGTATAAGAAGAAGAGAAGAGGGATTTATGGTGCAAAGATGCTTTGGATTCTACGATTCTCAGGCTTCTTCTCTGCCGCAGTTGTGATGATTATACTCTCTCCTTCTATCCAATCCTTCCCCCCAGCTGAGGCCATTCGCTCCTCCAATCTCGACGGCTACCTCCGTTTCCCCATCCTCCCCTCCCCTCCCGATTACCTCCCTCAACTATCCTTCCGAAGGTCGACCATATTCCGCAATGCTGATGAATGCCGCTTCTCTGCCCGCCAAATCAGGGGCAAAACCAGTGTCTGTGATCCTTCATTGGTTCACATAGCGATTACTCTCGATGTGGAGTATCTTCGTGGTTCAATCGCGGCTGTTCACTCAATTTTGCTTAACTCTTTGTGCCCAGAGAATGTTTTCTTCCATTTCTTAGTCTCTGAGACCAATCTGGAATCCCTAGTTCGATCCACTTTCCCTCAATTGAAGTTCAAAGTGTATTATTTCGATCCGGAGATTGTACGCAGCCTCATCTCGACTTCAGTTAGGCAAGCGCTTGAGCAGCCACTCAATTACGCCAGGAATTATTTGGCTGATTTGCTAGAGACCTGTGTTAAAAGAGTGATCTATTTGGACTCTGATCTTGTTGTCGTTGATGATATCGCAAAGTTGTGGGCTACTAATTTGGGTTCTAGAACAATCGGAGCTCCAGAATATTGTCATGCCAACTTCACAAAGTATTTCACTTCGGGTTTCTGGTCTGATAAGCGGTTTTCAGGGACATTTCGGGGGCGGAAACCCTGTTACTTTAACACTGGAGTGATGGTGATAGATCTGGTGAAGTGGAGACATGCCCAATATACGAAGTGGATTGAGAGGTGGATGGAGGTCCAGAAGAGTGACCGGATCTACGATTTGGGTTCCTTGCCGCCGTATCTTTTGGTATTTGCGGGAAATGTGGCGCCGATTGAGCACCGGTGGAACCAGCATGGGTTAGGTGGTGATAATGTGAGAGGTAGTTGCCGGGACTTGCATCCGGGTCCGTATAGTCTATTGCATTGGTCAGGTAGCGGAAAGCCGTGGCTCAGGCTCGACTCAAAGCAACCGTGCCCTCTTGATTTCCTGTGGTCACCATACGATTTGTACGGACACTCGCGTTTATAAATTCTACTCGCCGGTAAATTTATTACCCGTCAGGAACTTTTTTTTGTTAATTTCTTTCTTCTTTTTTGTTCTTTAATTTCGTTCTTCCTATGACCTCATTTTTTTTCTTTGATTTTAATATCAAATCATTTCTGAGGCGATTTGTATTCTATTCTATTATCCTTGCCTTTGAAAAATAAAAATATATATATATAAAAAATAAGGGAGACATTCAATTTGTTATGGTGGTGCTCGTTGGTATTTTTGGGATTTTAGTTAAAAGCTGCAGCAATTAGTGTGGAAACAGAACATCTCTGCAGAAGGAAGGAGGAAAGCTTGCCCTTCAATGGAGGGGTACAGTTGTTGATATTGAATGGAATAGACAAATTAGTGGGCATTGAAGTGGGGATATTTTTGAGATGGCCAAATTATGCGTTTTAATGTCATTAAATTACTGGATCAGTTGCAAATTGCAATTGTAAATTATTAGCGTTTTGGTCGGTGTCGGTCTGGTCTTGTGCATTTTGTTTTGTTTTAGGCTCTTGGGAATTTCTTCTCTGTAATCAGTACCCGTGAGGTTAGTGGGGAGAGTCAGAAGGTGATAACATTGATTTTCTCGACAAAGTGATAGGGCATTTGGGAAAATGTGGCACACTGTGATTAGGAGGGAGGACTTTACAGAGGGCAGCTTTGGTTTTCTTTTTGGACAAATGGGAGGCCATGTGAGTAATGTAGAACAGTGCTTGGGAAAGGGACTTGGAAAAGAGTTGTGCTAGGTTTCTTTTTCCTCGCGCATCCTCTAGCTTTTTTGCACTTCATTTCTTAGAATTTGTAAGCAACTCTTGTCAAAAATGAAATGGTACTAATGAATTTAGCAAATGAAGAAGAAGAAAAAATGTTTCGAACGATAAGCTGACATACTTGTAGGTGGAGTGCGATGAACAAAAAAGAGTAAAAGGGCCATGGACTGGGGGCATGTGAGCTAAAGCTTAATTATCGTTCACGGCTGGAGGAGCTAAATCGGAAGAATCTCGGAGAAGTTCACGGGCTGTATTTTGTCTTGTCCTTGCCTTGGTGGCAGCGGCACAAGACTTGTGAACTATCTCTCGATTCCGTTCCTTTGCACACTTCGGTGGCAACCCCCCTCTTCCTTGCTTGTTTGTATTTTGTGGTAAGTCTACTACTTGAAGTGATCGTAACAAGTATAATTATAATTTATCCAGCCAACAAATATAGCTAACAACTGAACTAAGAAATGTATAAACAAAGCTTGGAAGCTGGGCAATCAAATTTATTTTGTGGCATGCCCAGATGCATTGTTGCGTAGCAAGTGTCCATAGTAGGGACAGGGGGCCGATTCCTTTCGGCGTGGCATCACACACGTGGCCAGTTGCTTGGACTCTCCTGGAATCAGCTGCTTAATCATTATTGAGTTGAGTTGTCTTTAAACAATCTTATCAAGAACGAAAATAAAAGGATTATCCTGTGACCTGTATTATCAATGATGGTATTTCTTGGATTCTTTCATTGGAGGCTCTGCTCGTAAGCAGATAAATTATCGATCCGTTCTTCCTTGTATATTAATAATGCTGATTAAGACTTGGCATCAGCCTTGAGTGGTTATTGGACTCTCAGAAAAAAGATCAATCTGACTTTGACAGCTTCGCTGTCACAAGTTATCTGTAATCATATGCTAGGAATCCATTGTTAGAGTATTTCAATTGAGATTCAATGAGGCCAGATGGTTCTAGAAGAGAGGAAGGAAGTACGGGTTCCGGAGCACGGAATACACCGGGGGGGGGGGGGGGGGGTTCGTTCTGGAGAGAGTAGGTTGTTCATGTGGGCGGCGTCGATGGTAGATGTGTGATTTTGTGTGTGTTTTATATATCATTTGAAGTTAAAGGAAAAGGAGCAAGAAAAAACAACAATCTTACGAGCCCCAGTTGAGGTGTTGTCCTATTGAAGACTGATAACATGTAAGATATGGCTTGATTCCGTACCTGATTCACCTGTTATGAACTCCATATAAAACTCAGAATAAAACAAAGCAAAACCTGTCCCTTGGCATAAACTACAAACTTCGGCTGGATGTTATTTTGAACAAGATATGCATGTAAGGGTGACGTTGCTGCCGACACTGACCAAAGAAACTAGCCGTATTTTGAAGGAAACGCCACGTTTTAGAATGTCTATAATTTAGAAATCGCCAAAGCCAAGTTGCTTGATTCTCTTTTATACGATCTCTTCATCTCGGAGGCTAGAACTAACTTCGTTATTTGGAAATCATGACAGGCGGTAAGTGTTAACGAACCAGATCATGATCAATAGTTACACAAGGAATGAAAGAAACACCCAAAAATGGGCACTCCCAGAGGTTCCACTACTTTCACCTCAGCAGAGATGTTAACAATGCTTTACAAGCCAGACAGTCGTCTTCATTTTGAGGCCAAAACCATTATCTGTGGCATGTGAAAATCTCAAGAAAGAAACAAAAGAAGAAAAAGAGCAAGAGAGAATGAGATCTTTAAAAGAAACTCGTGGTCTTGATAACCTTTACAGCTATAGAAAGCAAATTCGGTTGATAAGCAAGGAAGGACCATCAACCATCCATGGTCCACCACCACATGTATTTGTACATATTAGGGAGCCATCACATTTAAACTCTGGCTAGCCAAAAACCACAAAGCAGCAGCTATCTGCTCCTTTCAAGTGGGTCATGTCACTTGTGAAGCATTTTCAGAAATGAGTAAAGCCATCAATAAGGACGCTCTTTGGGGCATACGAAATTGTAATTTTAGTCCATTCAGGAAACTACAATGGAACAAAGAGTAACTACATGACAGCAGTAAATCCACCCCAACTCCAAAAGTAGAGGAAAAATAGCAGCCAGCCCTAGGCGACAAGTACTATAATTAGCCCGGCTGTAGCCTGGTACGCAAGTCAAAATTCGTTCTTAGAGAGCCTTCAGAAGCTGATGATCGAGTTACTTTCTTGGCAATTATTGCGAGTACAGTTTACCCTAACATCCCCCATGAGGAGAAGAAATTAAGGTTCAGTTTTCTCCCGGCGGTTCCCTAATATCCCCTAAGATTTTGGAGGTTATGAGTGCAAGCAGCTTCTTTCAACCTGGACACGCTCCTGAAATATTCATTAATGTTGCGGGGCATTAGCAATTGGCAACACATTGGATGCAAAATTCACACAAGAATAAGAGAGGCAGGAGCTTGATTAGCTGAGAGATTATAAAGAGTTTTGACAGGTGATGTGTTTCATTTCTAGAATAAGATACCACTGTTCTTGTTACAAGCCAGCTCATGAATTGTTTTGTTATGCAGTGTGGATTCAACTACGAAAATGTAATTGAAATTCAAGAACATGCCACCACGCTTTTGGCATTCTGTTATTAGTCTCACTGCAACACAATAAACTTGCTGTAAATGGAGTTGAGCACACACCTTAAGTTATCTGCTTTCAAGTTTAAGAACCAACCAAGGTTGGCAGAAGCACGCAGAAGCACACAGAAGCGCCAAATCTTGGAGAACTCTCAGTATGGATGCAAACCAGTGGGTTTTTGCAAGTTTAAAATGCCTGCTTTAAACCTAAGACAGCGGGCTGGATTTAAAATGGTAGCAAAGTATCTAATATACATTAATGTTCAAGATCAATTGATTAAAATGGATAGAAAAGCGATGAAACTAAACAGTGATACAAAGATGAAGCAGAGAACTTCATCTGCTTACACAAAAGCTACACCTACGATACAACAATACACATCAAGGGATCTGAAACTTCATGTAGTCTTGTGTTCCAGGAGGACTAATGTACACCCACAGCAAAGAAATGATGATGGAGAGCAATCCGGACCACACATAGACAATGGTTGGGACCCTTCCCCTCCTTCCCATCAAGCCTTTGGCAAAGGGGTAAAGATGGGACAAAACCCAGAAGCTGAAGAACACTCCTCCAACGAGCCTGCTCCACTGAGGAAATGGGCTATACAAAGTTCTTGCAACTCCTACTGCAATTGCAATCAGGTTCAGCATCATTATTGTAATAGGAGGGACCATTAAAAAGCTCCACTTAACCACATATAAGTCAGCAAATTCATCATCTGCATCTTCAGGCGTGGCAGATTTAGATGTCAAAGTGAATGAGATGTCAACTCCTGCTATAACCTTCAGTAGTCCTTGTAAAACTGCTGCAGGATGGGCACTTGTTCCACCAATCAACCAAAACTGTTCGTTTCGCCACCAATCATGAAGTGTGATTCCCGACCATTTGATTTCTAGAATTGCAAGCAAGCATAGGGTGATGGTGATGGCCAACAAGAGGACTAGAAAGGTCACACTGAGGGATTGGACTATGAACTGGCCAGAAAAAAGAGAAATTGCAGGTAGGACGCAATAAACTATGAGAAACATGGATGTGAAAGGGTACATTCCGCAGTTGAAATATGCCACCCTCTGTAAGAATTTCATCCGGCGAGTAGCAAATAGAGCATTGTTCCGTGAAAAGAAGATTTCTACCGAGCCTGTTGCCCATCGAAGGACTTGGTGGAGCCTGTCTGTTAGATTAATGGGTGCAGTGCCTCGAAATGCATCCCTTTTGGTTACACAATAAATCGACCTCCATCCTCTATTGTGCATACGATAACCAGTCACCACATCTTCTGTTACCGAACCATATATCCATCCTACTCTTTTTCCCCACTCAGTTTTGTCCTCGTAGAAACAAGAGATAACACTAATTGCCTCTGCAACAGTTGCAGCATCTAAAGGCTCACGAGGCACCGCAAGGGAACCAGCTGGTCTTCCTTGTTTACCCGTTTCTTGCAAATCTTGAAGCAGCCTTCCCTGGTATTCTGCAACTGGGATGGATGCAGCTAGAGAAGTAGAGTTCCCAAACCTTTTAGGCAGAAGCAAAGACTCAATATCTGCATCATCATCATCGCTATTCTGGTCCCCATTGATTGGCAAAGCCATCTCATCCTCTTGCTTCTTTGCGGCCTTGGGTTTCCTCAAGAACAGTTTAATTTTCTTCCTACCAAACCATCCGTAGTGCTCTGTAGTTCTAGGAGGACTAAACCCATAAAGAGCTGTTCTGCGGAAAATACAACCTGTCCCAACATACATAGGACCCTGTAGGCCATCAAGAGCTCTCATGCTCACATCAAAGAATACTGTATTATGGTTAGCATACCGATCGCTTGGATCAATCCCTTCAAACCTTTGTGGGAACTGAACATAACAGATCCTATCACCACCCCTATCAAGCATAAAGCACATCCCTTCCCTCAAAGCCAAGGAGTTATAGATGTAGTGATCACAGTCCAGATTCAGAATGAATGAACCATTTGACATGATTGCGCTGGTTCTCACTAAAGCATTCATTGCCCCAGCTTTCTTGTTGTGATCATAATCTGGCCTTTTCTCTCGAGACACGTAGACCAACATTGGCAATCTGATATCAATTTCTGTGGTGTCAAGCAAGTTTTCACCATCTGCTTCCACACCAAAAACAGGTTCTGCATTTGGAGGAGCTAGCATAGCCTGAAAAGAAAAGCGAAAAGCAAAAATGTTGAAGGACACTCCATTCAACATCTCATTCTCTAGAAAATTTACAAAAAACTCATAAGCAAGAGAGTTAATTACCTGGATTACACCTGCATGGTCTCCCTTTGAGTGGTCTGCTTCTCCAGAAGTCCAAGTTCCCGGCCAATGAGAACCATCTGACATCCAGGTAGCCTTTGGTACCTTCACAATTTCTGATGGATTGCCCCCCATTTCCATCTGATTCTTCCTCGCTCGAAGCTCTTCATGGGCATTATAGGCATCTGATCTTCTCCTAATTGACTCCGTCAGTGAATTGATCCTCACCTTAAATTCATCATATTCTCTCTTTACTCTTCTCCTCTCTCTAACAAAATCAAGTCTCACTTTGTTCTTAAGAAAATCGCGTTTCTGCCCAAAATAAGCCTCAGGGTTCCTGGGTTCTATATTGTGTTTCCTACAGAAAGGAACCCAAATTCTGGCAAAGCTAGCTGTCTCAGCCAGAGCTTCAAACGTCAAAAGAGATCCACCATCATCTGATAAGTAACAAGCCAGCTTTTCTACCGGATAATCAACTGCAAGGATCGAAAGGATGGTGTTTGCAGTGACCAAAGGAGGCTCTTTTTCAGGGTCAGCCGTGGAAACAAACACATCAATGCCTGGAAGGTCTGATCGGCCTTTAGGGTTTCGAAGACTGGGGGATTCAAAGCGCTGTTTCAGCACAGAGAGGTCAGTCACTCTGTTTACAGGGCAGAGCTTAGGGAGCTGATCAAGAATCCATGACACACCAAACCATAACTCACAAGTTATGGACATCCCCCATAACCACATTGCTTCGCGATTGGGGTGTCGGATTCTCCATGTTAGGAATAGACCAAGAGCCGCAAGACGTATCATGATGAGTAGTCTGCATAGTAATAAATAACTTCATATTTTAGACACTAATCAAAACACAGGCGGTGCAGCGCCTAAAAAATTCGTATTGAAATTGATTTAACAACACCAATTGAGTTGTTCATCATGCAGTACCACTTAAAATCACATTATTTACACATAAAAAAACTCACTAATAATCACATAATCCTACAGATTACAAACAGAGTGATAAACTCCCACTTCCAAACGACAATTAGCATAAAACCCATCTTCTGAAACCGTAAGTAACCCAATAAATTGAGAATATCAAACCAGCACATATGTGATCTAAAACAAATAACCAAATACTAAACCATGAAAATCAAATGGCGAGTAGCATTAATGATTAAGTTTTTCTTTGTTTCCGGTTTATATCTAGCCATATAGCCAAAATCATAGATTCAAGTGTATGGGTTTTTTTTTTTACCTGTAAGGGCTGAGAATTGCAGCAGAAACCCCAACCTTCCTGGTCAAAGGCCTCCTACTTCTCTCTCCAAAATCTGGAGGAGGCTCAAATCCATTAGCACCTGATCCAGCACCATACCCATCTTTAGGCCACACAGCATTTCCATAACCATAAGTCCCCTTCGTCTCAAACAACCACCTAGTATGGTCAAAATCAGGAGGATGGCTCTGCGCCTTAAACGACTTCACAAGTGAAAGCCTCTTATCCAATTTAGGCAATGGTAGTGCCTGATCATCTGCTTCACTTTTATCCTCATCATAATCATAATCATCGTCATCCTCAGCTTCATCATCAGCATCCTTGTATGGTTCCTTGCAACCAGGACAATGGCCCCCTCCATTAGACCCTACACAATCTAAATAACAATCTCTACAAATCTTGAACCCACATTCACATTTTCCCCTAATTGCTTTCTCATCACAACCTTTCATTCCACAAACAAGCCCAGATTTCAGAGACTCGTTGTTTTCCATTGAGCAATCAACTACATGCCCGCGTGTGACAGAATTGAACCCACCAGTGAAAATAGTACCAGAAATGAAACTCCTCTCAGGTTTGGCAGCATTAGTGATGTCTTCAGTTAGGCTTGTCTGTGAAGCTGAGAAGCTCTGGTGATCTGGAGTGGGAGGTATATGGACAGTGTAGGAGACGAACTCTGAATTAATCTCCTCCGTGGTATCACCTCTGGACATTGAACAGTATCTGCCTCCACTTGGGGTTCTGTTTCTACTGTTGCTAAGAGGGGAATTTGGGTTGTTTGAAATGGAAGCTCTTGGTACTGGACTAGTTAAGCCCATGCTTCTACTTCCTCCTCCTTTGCCTCCTGAGGAGACTGTTATGGTCACTGGAGATGAACACGGAGAACTAGCCCTTTTCACCATTTTCTTTGATGCTTGAAGGTTTTTTTAAAAAAAAACTCTCACGAGTGGCACATTCGAATGCTGAGGCTTGTATTGTATGTATCTTTGGAAAGTAAGAGAATGTAAAATGAAGAGAACCCAAAGGAAGTTAAGTAGTTTCAAGTGAAGATGAAGATCTTCAACGGAGATGGCAACGGCTCGATTTGAATGTTTTTGAGGCTTTTGGAAAAGGGTTGGGGTTTAATCACAACAACGGTCGTTTAATCTGAACCGTAAATGGGAAGTGATCTGACGGTTAGATTTTGAATGAAACGGTCGGGTGTGGTCCCTGCTGGGAAGAAAGTCAAAAGGGTAGGCCCATTGGCTTTTCTCATTTTATATTTTTTTAATGGATTGGTTTTCTTAAAGTAAAAGCCGTTGGGGTGCTCTTTGATTCCACAGGTTACCGTGTGCAGGTCGCCAGAGTCTCTATTTGGAAACAATTGAGTTCTCTTCCTTCTTCCTTTTTCCAAGTAAAAAAAAAAATAAATTTATTAAAATTGACTCTGATTATAATTGTTTAAGGGTTAAGAAAATAAAATAAAATCCAAT
>Ga0325404_1006718_pt1 | contig 12058 bp, 5 predicted proteins | sample PopdelMetagenome_18_FD_205664 | JGI IMG/M metagenome (GOLD analysis project Ga0325404, IMG submission 205664) | Populus deltoides microbial communities from Bellville, Georgia, United States - Xylem-Control-R1 | ecosystem: Host-associated > Plants > Phyllosphere > Stem > Wood/Secondary xylem... | reverse complement strand
AATAATAATAATAATAATAATAATAAGAAAGTCTTGAAATCATATAAATAGTTCGAATGGACAGAATAAACTCTTAAAATCACATGCTGGTGCAAGTCTTTCGAAGCACAATATAACAAGTCTTTTGCTTATTTATTACAATAATAGCAAATAATAGCTAGAAAGTCTCATCCAATGAACTCACTCATCAAGAACATCTTGTCCTAGAAAGTCAAGACTTAATTTATTTACTCTAACTCGATTGGATGCGGTAGGGATATTTATTGATTAAACATTTAGAAATAGAGTTGAAATGTCTAGATTTAAATCACCTCGAAAGTATAGAAGAAAGAGACATTAGCAATCCTAAGCAATCCTAAGCAATCACCGCAACTATGTATAAATAGTTTTGATGTGTTGATAAAATAGAATATCTTATAAAATAGATTTAATTTTGTTAAAAATAATTTTTTTTATATTTTTAGATTGTTTTGATGTGTTGATATCAAAAATAATTTTTAAAAAATAAAAAAATATTATTTTAATATATTTCTAAATAAAAATATTTTAAATCAAAATTACTATCATAATCTCGTACAAACCCATCCGTAGTGGAACCTTTGAGTTTTGGGGGGGCATGAAATGGGTGGTGGCAGCCTACTTTCCCCACCTTCATCAAAGCATATACCAAAATAAACAAAGGTAGTTAGATGCTGTCCACACATAGCCCATCTTTTCTTTTCTCAAGTCAAAATCCTTTTGCAATTGCTTGCTGACTCTGGTTACCATTCCCAGTTTCCCATCCTTTCCCAGTGTAAATTAATGCCCCACACAAGGGCATTTGGGTACATTCAAGTTTGGAGCACATTGGCATGTTGGTCAACCCATCAAGACATGTCATGGGGGTGCTTTTTTTTTGTGTTTTTTAAGAAGCCACCCACCCGAAAGAAAATTCAAGAAAAATTAAAAAAAAAAAAGTGTTTGTTCGAGTCAAAAAACAGCAAGAAGCAGTTTGAAGACAGCCAGAATTGGAAATTGCTAGGCAATTGCTATTACTGCAGCAGGCATTGGAGAAGAATTTGGGAGGGAAACAGGAAATCAAGGCTAAGGTAAGCTCATTTGTTGATTCATTGACCAAGCCCATGAAACAATTGTTATTATTATTATTATTATTATTGGAGGACTGGCCATAAATGAACCTCTTTCTTCTATGTTATACCAACATTTATTGAATTTAGATGGCTTCCCAACGGCACCAAAACCTCAGCATTTAATCTCTACTTTATTGAGTTGTCACTGATTTCTCTCCTTGTAGCAATTAACAACAGAAAAGATTGAATCTTTGATGATGTCTTTGTGCCCTCATCTTTCTTCATGACCAAGCTGTTTGCAGTTTAATTGGTGATTTTTTTTTTGTGGGTTCTGCAGCAAGGTAATGATTCAATTCCCTTCAAAGACAATAAAAAATGAGTCTTCGACAGGAAAGTTTGCTTCTTTTCATCACCTTCATCACGATTTTTATTGCCACTACAAGTCCTACAACTAAAGCTCAGAAGTCCGGCAGCAATTGTGCCTCTTCATGTGGGATTGGGAAATCAGCAAGAGTTGTCCCGTACCCTTTTGGTTTCTCACATGGATGCCCCATCCAGTTAAACTGCGAATCAACTGAAGGTGAGATCAAGATTGGTGAATTTCAAGTCCAGAACATAACCCCAAATGGTATCTTGGTCAATCTTCCAGCAGACTGTAATCGTTCTATTGAAACAATCAGGCCACTTTTTGGTCTGAACTATGGTCCTTCTTGGCAAAACAGTTTGTTACTTCAAAACTGTAGCAAGCCTTCAAATAGTTGTGTTATTTCAAGAAGTCCGTTTCAGGGAGAGTTGCATTCGAAAAACTGTGAGGCTGCTAAAAATGACAACTTGAGTTGTTACTCACAACCGTACTCAGGTATTGATACTTTGAGTTATGAAGGTGTGAATTCAACTCAGTGCAGGTCTGTTTTCTCTTCTCTTGCTCTTGGGTCGGACAGTCCGGTTGTCTCTTTCCAGTATGAAAGAATTGAATTGGAATGGTGGATTGAAGGTCGTTGTCGGGATAATGTTTGCTCAAAGAACGGGAATTGTAGTCAGGTTAAGCTCCAGAAAGGGAGTGTTGGATACAGGTGTCATTGCTATGACGGGTTCGCTGGAGATGGGTTTGCCACCGGGAATGGCTGCCGGAGAGGTGAGCCAACTTGGCTTTATATTTGTTTATATTTATTCTTGTTGTTTATTATGAGTGTACTGTTTGGTTTAGCTTGATTTTTTTATTTTTTTAACGGGTTTTTGACTGGGGACAAGTGGGTGTGTGCATTGGCCAATCGGAGGATGACACCTCAATGCGGGACTAATGCTCGGTCCTTGGTCGTGTACAGGAGCCTTAAACTGTGACTGAGGAGTTTAATGGCAAAAGAGATGGTTCCTCCGAGGCCACATTGTTCTAATAAAACTCTTACATCTTTGTATCCAAGGATGATGATAATTATAGCTTCGGAAGGAATAAGGACCATGGAATTTGTCACCACCCCCTTTGGTCCTTCTTAACGGCTTGACTTTGACTAGGTTGTTTTGAATTATGCTGAATTTGTGTGCTTTTTTTCTTGTTTTGGGTATTAAATTCATACCAAAAATATTGCATTGTTCATGGTTAGGTTAACTTAGAAAGATAGAGAGTACCAAAACTCTCTTGTCTCAAGCTTGAGCTCAAGAAATCCAAATTCTCAAACCTAAGAATGGAGTGAAATAGATTAGTGTGTCTATCTGCCAAGTGCACTCACATCCTATCCAAGCAGAATGTTGGCCACATGCATTTGCTCTGTATCTTCCGTGATTAGAGAGAGCCTTAGCACTTGGCAGTATTGAAAGTTCACTGTGTTACCTTGACTATTAATCTAGGCAGCCATGGAAATCAAAGCATTCTAAAGTTAGGAAAAGTGAGTGGCAGAAATCAAATAGCTTTTGAACATTCAGAGGAGGAAAATTATTTGATCGGATCTGCTGTAACACAAAATGAGTGCTGTTTTGACTTGGCAAAACATCTGGACATAGTTTTTACTTCCATCGATGATTGAGTTTTTCTATCCATTTCACATATACAAGAAAGTCAAAGTTGCTAACAAGCTTTAATTGTCTCTGTATGTTTCTATAGACTTTTCTTATATCATGTAGCTGCTCTTTATTACCACACAACCCCTAGCACCACAATGCAATGAATCCATTTTGCTTTTCTTATTTTTTCTTATTTTTTGAAATGGTAGCTTTTATTATAGGAACAGGCATTTTTGCTGACCAATCTATTTTTGGCTTTCCAGTTTCCAAGTGCAATGCTTCAAGGTACATGTCTGGCCACTGTGGAGGAACTACTAGAGTAGTTGTTCTTGTTGGAGGTAAAATTTCTGTACCATAACTGTAACATCCACAGATTTCCCCCTTTTGTTTACCGCTCTTGAAATTCATAAATCGCTATGCTATTGCTGAAGAAACTGTTCAGGTCTCGGAAGGCTTATGAACATTTAATTTTCCAGTTCAAAGTATTTTGATATATATATCCTTTTCTTTTGGGCGTGCTTCTCGTCTATTTATGTATTTGATGCTAATCCAAAATGCTATTTGATCCATGTGTCTCCCATTGTAGTGTTTGCTGTAGTAACTCCAGCTTTCCTCACTTTTCATTTTCAGGGCTTATTGCTGGAGCTTCATTGATGGCTGTTTTCGCCCTTCTCTGTTACTTTGTCAAGAAGAAATCCACTTCAATGCGAAATCGGTCAAGTGCAAAGCGCCTTCTATGTGAAGCTGCAGGCAACTCTAGTGTTCCATTTTTCCAATATAAAGAAATTGAGAGGGCCACTAATGGCTTCTCAGAGAAACAAAGGCTAGGAACTGGAGCCTATGGTACAGTTTATTCAGGAAAACTCCACAATGATGATTTGGTTGCAATAAAAAAGATCAAACAGAGAGATACTGACAGCCTTGATCTAGTCATGAATGAAATAAAGCTCCTTTCATCCGTAAGCCATCCAAATCTGGTTCGTCTTTTAGGCTGTTGCCTAGAGGAGGGAGAACCAATCCTAGTCTATGAATTTATGCCTAATGGAACTTTGTGTCAGCACCTACAACGAGAGAGGGGCAATGGGCTTCCGTGGACTGTTAGGCTTACCGTTGCTGCTGAAACTGCTAATGCCATTGCGTATCTCCATTCAGTCGTGAATCCACCAATTTACCACCGAGACATAAAATCTAGCAACATACTATTGGATTACAACTATAGATCAAAGGTAGCTGATTTTGGTCTTTCCAGACTTGGCATGGAAGAATCATCTCACATATCAACCGCCCCGCAAGGAACTCCAGGCTATCTTGATCCTCAATACCATCAATATTTCCATCTTTCTGATAAAAGTGATGTTTACAGTTTTGGGGTAGTTCTTGTAGAGATCATAACTGCACAGAAAGTAGTTGATTTTTCTCGCCCACACAGTGAGGTTAATTTGGCTGCACTTGCCATTGATAGGATTGGAAGAGGTTGTGTGGATGAGATAGTAGATCCATATCTTGACCCAGATAGAGATGCCTGGACCTTATCATCAATTCATAGCGTGGCTGAACTTGCGTTTAGATGCCTCGCTTTTCATACGGATATGAGGCCTTCTATGATGGAAGTTGCAGAAGAGCTTGAACAGATTAGGCTTAGTGCATGGGTCCCCACCATGTACATAGCATCACCGTCATCTTCCTCTCATTTCTCGGACCATGGAAGTCAGAAATCACTGAGTGTCTCTGTTGGTAAAAAGGCAGCGGTAGCTAGTCGGAGATTACTTGTTCCACAAAGAACAGATAGTCTGACTTCTTTGGAAGAGGTGAAGGATAGCTCTCCAGTTTCTGTGCAGGATCCTTGGTTTAGTGAACAGAGCTCACCATCAACAAACAGCCTGTTGGATAATGTAGTTCATTGACAACGAACCTGTTTCTTTTGGGTGCTTGGATTCAAATCTTTCTTGTGGATACAATCTAGGAATTTGCAGTTTTCTATAACTACCTTGCTACATGTTTCTCTTACAGAAATCATATCTTGTATGCTTTACCTAGTCATCGTCTCCTTCAAACATCTTTCGTTTGTCAATGTTGAAACAGAACATACAAAAGTCAATATTAAATAGATTCTATATATGTTCAGTAAGAACATGAAGTTAATGTTTTCATCCAAGATATGGTGATTTCACTGTTAATCATCTCATATTCTGGATTTCAATAGTGTTTTGCCTTTTTTCTGTCCTTTTTAAGTTTTTTCATTTCTCCTTTCATTAAACTATTTTTTTCTTTTATTTTCATCATTTCACATTATGCTGATTGAAAATTGAGATTAATATTTTATTTTGATTTAATTCTTATGAGGTTATTGTGATGTCAAAAAAAATATTTTGACATTCTGTTGATGCTTGGTTTTGCAAAAAAAATAATTTTATTTTGTTATTTATTGAAAAATTAAAAATGAGAGGACCAAAATTGATATTGAAGCAAAAATATAGGCTTTTTTTTTTGCATTTCAATATCCTTTTAGTTTGATAATTATATGTTTTGGTTTAAAATTTCATTTTGTTCACATTTTAGTTTTTTAGTGTAAAAAAAAAGAGAAAATCATTGGAAAATTATGGAGGAAAGAGAAAGCGATCTCTTGACTAGATTTCATGAACAAAAAAGCTAAAATTTGTTTCAATGTGTTCCTCTCGACAAGGAGTGCTATTGAGGTGTTTTAAAGCTTTTTTTGTTGAAAAAAATAGATCGGGCTGAAAATAATTTTTATTTAATTTTTTTTCTGAACTGATTTAAGGCTGTTTTGAATTGAGAAATTAATCTATTGAGATTCTAAGAATGTTTTTTAGGTTAAAAATGATTTTTTGAGGTCTGATACACTTGAGCTCAATTTTCTAGTCACATCTCTGCTGGCTGTAATACACGCAAGCAAACTATTCATCATTTGCTATAATTGTTTTTTTAAAAAAATAAGAAGGTGGACGACATATCGTCCATCCTTGCACAAACAAAAAAAAAGATATGATATTTAAATTATCATCCAATTTTATCATGGTTCTTAAATAGTATTATAGATTTTTATGTGAACATTAACAATTTCGTTTTCAATTATTATGTATCTAATATGCAAAAATAAAAATTAAAAAATAGCTCATGAATATTTAATGAACATAAAATTTATTTACATTTTTTGATAGATTTTTTATATGATTTTGTTATATTTTTTATTTTTTTCTCTTTCAATCATGTACAAAATATTGAGACATTATTTTAATATATTCTTCTAAAACTTGTTTATGAGATAGACCTTATTTTAATATATTCTTCTAAAACATGTTTTTGAGATTATGATAGGTTTATATTTAAAACAAAATGACTGCAATAAAAAAAAATGCTTTTGTTAAAAAATAGTGAGATGCATTAAAAAGGAAATAAAGTTTAGATTGATGAAATATATTTCTTCTTAATAATTTTATTCTTTTTTTTCATGTAAATATATTTTTTTAATCATTTAATTAAATAAAAAAAATGAATTTTAAAAGAAAGCTTATTTAACTTGATAAGAGCCATGATTTGGGTCTGAGTGAGTTAATTTGACTTGACTTAGAATATGGAATGAGTAGGTTAACCTGATTTGACTTGAATCAATCCAAAATATCGTCGTTCAGACATTTGTTTTATAAAAAAATTAAATCAACATCACTTTTAGTTTCATTTTAAAAAGGTAGATTTAGTTTCGGCTAGGTCAACCAAGCTACAAGAGCACTTGTTAGGTCGGCTATGCCACACTATGTCAACTTTCACCCAATGCACTTTGAAATCAAGCATGGTCTAGAGATCAGGTTGATGGGTCACCATGTTGACCCAGCAAACTTGGGTAGTTTTAATAATATTGCTGAAAAATTCACCAAGGCAACATGCATGCAACTGACTAGCTATAGCTAATGGCATAATACTAGATCATTTATTCATGTTACATTGCGAGTCGGATTAATTTTAAAAAAACATTAAAAAATATCCAGGAATTATTAATATGTTTTCAAGAATGAAAAAAAAAATTAAAACCATGCAGGGATTGACCAGATATGACCCAAACGACTTGAAAAATCCAAAGACAATTGAAAAAACATAGTTTGACTAAAAATATTTCAAGACGACATCTTTTATAAAAATATTGAGACAACAACATATTGAATCGACTTGGGTTAACCTAGGTTATGAAACTGTGATAACCTAATAGAAAGTAAATAAAAAAAATATTGAAGCTCAATTCTTAATCAACCTAATGTTGAAGAAGAAATTGAAAAATCAATTAGAAATAAAGAAAAAACAAGTGAGTCAACTCGGGTTGACCTATAAACCTGAATCATGAGACCGAGATAACTCAATAGGAAGCAATAAAAAAAATTATAAAGCCAAATTTCTAATTAATCCATTATTGAAGGATGCAATATAAAATAAATAAATAAATAAATGACTAAAAAAGACTTGGGTTAACCTGTCAAACCCTCAACTTGGGTCATAAGACTAGAATAACCTCATAGAAAGCAAATTAAGACAAATTATGAAGTTTAATTCCCAATCAATTCAAATGTTGAAGGATCAGATTAAAACAAAAAATCAAGGACTAAAAAGGACAAAAAACCGAGTCAACCGGATAAACCTACAAAACATGTGACCCGAGTTTGAAACTAAGATAACCTCATAGAAGCGAACCAAAATAAATTATAAAGCTCAACCCTCAATAAATCCAATGTTAAAGAATGAAGTTGCAAAAAAAAAAAAAAAGAAGGAAAAAAGTATTGTTCCAATGTAGATTACTTTGTAATTGATAGAAAACAAATCGAAATAAATTATGAAGTTCATTCCCTAATAAGTCTAATGTTGAAGAATGAAATTAAAAAAAAAAACTAAATTTAAAATTCAAGAAAAAAAGAGAAAATAATGTTATTAATTTGTAAAGAAGGGACAATGATTTCCCTCTCAATTAGTTTTTGTTAGAAAGGTTTTATCTTTGGCAATAATAACCATATAGAAGAGGCAGTTTGAGAAGGCTATAGTGTAACTGGATATTATGTTGTGTGACCTTGATTATAATAGTTAGAGCCATGGTGTTGATTGTTGAATGAGAGCAAATGAATGTTTTCCACAAATAAATATTGACAAATCAAAACAAAAACAGAGAAAAAAAATTATACTGATTGTTGAATTCTTCAGATTTTTCTTTGTTTATAAACTGATTCAACAACAAAACATTTCCTTTTCTTAATGAATTTGGTTGCATCATGCATGATTGGTGCATGTAAAAAGCATTTACATGGTTAAAGGAGATCCAAAACTAGAGGATTCATGGTCTTTCACTAGCAGAATTTATCACATTGTTCCTTATTGCTATAGCAACACCAGCAAAGTGTACCTGTATAGTGATCTCTTATGTAATTAGGTTTAGCAATCACTTGTTTCATGGTTATACTATTTTCTCTATTGTCATTTATGTCAACACTGCCAGTTTTAAAAGGAAAACATTTACTCTAATATTATTAAATTTAAATATTTCAAGGAAATCTAAAAGAGGTTAGCCTAAATACTGGGGAACGATGAATTACAATAGTGAAGTGATAATTTCACCCTTCATTTCAAAATCATTAAGCTTTATATTGTATAGAATAGTCTTTTTTAAATGATCAAAAAGTCATTTATGAATTGGATGGGGCAATAAGGTCTATACCTTTTTATTCAATATAGTAAAATCACTAAATCGCTCTTAATAGCAGAATTTTAGGAACAATTTAGGAGGAAAGCACCACAATTGAAAAATAAAAAGTCTAAGGACTAAAAAGAAAAGGGAAAAATTGTCTCCCGTACAAAAGAAGGAGATGATATAGTTATAAAAGAAAAGGAACAAAGGCAAGAACCTAAACTCTTTTTTTTTTTATGAAAGAAAAAGCTCATAACCTCCAAAGTATCACTTTAGAGTGAGAGTGGTGAGGTTGTAGATAACTTTTTTTCAAACGGGAGAAATACTTATATATATAAAAAGGAGAGAAAACCTATAAAGATTTCAAGAAGAAGTTCAAGAAAAACAAGAAGAATCAGAGGGATTGTAGAGGAGAAAAAAGATTGATCAAGGTTAAATTGACATGAAACCACTTGGTAAGTTACTCTAAACACCCAAACTTTGTATTGTTGTAGGGAAAAAGTGTAAACTCCTAAAAATTTAAAACTAGGGTTTTTATGGAATTAAAAAATTAGAATGTGTTGACACAATTGGTTGTGTTAGTTTGTAGAGAACTTGAGTTAGAGAGATCACAAGATGAAAAACATAAAGAATTGAAAAAAAAAGATAAAATCCTTAAATCTTCAAATTAGGGTTCTTGAAGATAATTTAAGGAAAATTAGGCTTATTATGAAAATATGTTTAGTTTCTTAAGTATAAGGTTTGATTGTTAAGAATAAATTGAATTGTTGAAAGAACAACCCCCACCCCTAGAGAGATAGGTTCAACCAAGACAAGGGTTCTTGGAGTGTATTCTTTGTTGTAAATTTATGCATGTTTAATGATAAGGGAACATCTTTAATGAGTTATATATAGTTATTTACATGAAATCTTAATGAATGATTGAGTTTCTCGATTTCAAAGATTTTGAGTAACTTTGGGGAAACAAAATTATGATTCCCTGAAAAAAGTTTCTGAATAGGGAATGAAATTAAGTATAATTTGGTAAAAGATTGGAAAAGAAAACCTTTAAGGATGAAAATAGGGATTTTGATCCCTATGTGTTTTGTGGGGAAAAGAGGGGGTTATGTAGTAATTGAGTGTGTATCCTAAAAGAATTTATCATTTAGTGTGTTAGGTATAAAATTTGCATGAGTATGAGTTAATCTTGAAAGGAAAGAAAAACTCAAGATTTCAAGGATGAAGGTTTGACTAGAGGGAAAAAAAGAAGAAGGAAACTTTCTAAAAGCCAAAACGAGCTAGCCATTTTGAGAAACAGCTAAATCGATTCAAGAAATGGTGAAACCGTTTTGGCTACTCTTTTGTGGTAGCTTGATTCTATGTTTTGGCTTTTTATTGGTTTTCTTTGATTCTTTTAGGTTGATTAAGGACGATGGGTGATTATTATATGGAAAAGAAAAGCATGATATGTATGCATGCATGAAATAAGCTCACATGACAGCATTGTTTATACTGGAACGTTAAAAGTTGAGAACCGTAAGTTTAATATGAGATAATATAAGAATACGTGTATTAATGAGTAAAAAATAATCAAATTGTTAAAAGAATATTGAGAAGTACATTCTTAATATTTAAAGAGTGAATTTGATGTAAAACCTTGGGTGATATAGGAGAGGTATCGGTTACGGGATCCCAGGCAAGCGAGACAGGACCAGTGAGAGGAACATGTAAGTACTCATCACCTCAACTTCCTTAATTTTTAGCATTAATTCAATGTTTCATTTCTAAGTTGTACTCCAAGAAGAATATGTTTATGCAAAGTAATGAAATGATTAAAGACTGGTGGAGTCTTGTTAAATGTGTACTTTAAATTGTGTTATGTATATGGAAGCCAACCATACAAGTAGGGCTTGGAATGATGAGCTGTAAAATTATCATGTGATTGTATAATTGTGTGAAAACCAACCTGAGAAACTTAGTTTATGAATTTGTGTTGAAAACAAGTATGAATGAAATGTGTTCATGGAAGCTTGCCACATAAGTAGAGTTGTTTTATTAGCCCTTAAAGGATATATTAAAAACGTATTGAACAAGGGAGTCTACCATATGAGTGGGGCTAAGTTTGTGGTCTTGGAGGACATGTGGAAAATCTATTTGAGTATGGGAGCCAACCACATGTATGGGGCTTAAAATGAATATTTCCGGTCGGCTATAAAGAATGAGGACTCGATCATTAAGTTAAGATACCGGTCATAAATATAAAGGTATTTGTCAAACATGAGATAACCATGTAAGAAGAATTAAAAAAAAGTGTTGGTATACATCTTGAGGAAGATTATCTGATTAGAATTTAGATTTTTTATACGGTTATATAGATGTTCAATTAACTAAAATTCAAGAAATTTATCTTGGAGTGAAGAGCTTGTTATGTTTAAAGTTAATTATTGGTGTAAGAACACCAAATTTAGATCTAAGATTATATGGCATATGTCGGTCAGGAATCTCAAAGTTTTAAATATTATATGACTTATTAGAATATTTCAAGAATAAATACTTAAAATGCTGTAAAGAAATTTAGGATTTTGTAATTAACTCAGGATCCAAACTTATTGTGATATTAAGTTTTGAATGATAAAGGAAAAATGATAAATTTACCCTGCGAATTTGCTGTGAATATATACACAATAAAAATACAATCTCTTTTAATATTTTTTATAATCTTAATTTAATAAGTTCTATAATCATTGACCGGAAACTACCTAGAATATATTAAATTAAAAGTGGTATTGTTATGCCTCCATTAGTTTTTTTTATTATTATTTTTTATTATTATTGTTGTTGTTATTGTTATTATTATTAGAATTCAAATCATAGGGCTCTTTTTTATTGAATATTTAATCGAAGAAACACCATGGTTATACATATAGATTAAAACATAATATTAGCAACAATGTGATTCAACATCTGACCTTTTATTCAAGAAATTAGCAGTGCTATTAATTTATAATTAATTATTTCGAAGCACATCAACTAAATAAAACTAGACACATTTTGAAGATCAATTACATGTGATATACTAGTCAGCCATACAGATACAATATTTCAAAGACACCCATGCTAGATATATTTTTTCTTAAGACCTCTAGTATATTAGGTGATACTAGAACATTCTCATGTACTTTGTTGTGGGTTTGAGTATTTTTTTTTAATTTTAAAAAAATATTAAGAGTATGTTGATTTTTTAACAGTATCATTAAATTCAATCAAACGATTTGATTTTTAAATTCTAAATCTCAATAAACACATAATATAAGGATTAAATTAAAAAAAA
>Ga0325404_1006717_pt1 | contig 12059 bp, 11 predicted proteins | sample PopdelMetagenome_18_FD_205664 | JGI IMG/M metagenome (GOLD analysis project Ga0325404, IMG submission 205664) | Populus deltoides microbial communities from Bellville, Georgia, United States - Xylem-Control-R1 | ecosystem: Host-associated > Plants > Phyllosphere > Stem > Wood/Secondary xylem... | reverse complement strand
ATTTTTTTTATTTTTGACATCAATATTACAACAATAAAAAGCACTAAAAAATTAATATTTTTTAAAACCAAAAGTATTTTTGAAACATACTTGTATACATTTTTAACCGCAATGCCCAACTATTAATATTCTTTTACCTTCTTACCCCATCTAGGGGTGCTGCTTCCTGCAGTGTTGCTGCTGTGGAGATTGCTGAGTTCCGTGCTGGTTGGTGGCTAATGCGAAAGTGACCGATAGCTGGCCATGAAATCAGCGGAGGGTGTTTTGGGGATTGAAGTAACAAAGGACAGCTTGTCTTATATCCGTAGGAGATTTTCTTTCCATTTGTTTTTTTCTTTTTAGCCTTTTTTGACTTTCCAATTTCTTGGGATTTCTATAGGCTGCCGAAGAGGAGAATTTTTAGACACCAGCATGCTAAAAAATAATGATAAAACAATATATAGGAAAATATTTAGAGAAATAATATAGTTTAGAGAGTTGTGTATAATATATGTGATTTGAGAGTCACAAAAGTCATCTAAAAACTTTTTCAAATTGCAAAATTCAAAAAACACGGTGTTTAATAAGGAGAAAGTAGAGAGAGAAAAAAAATTAAAAAAAATACCTTGGAGGCACACTAAAACTTCGATGATGACATCATTGGTATCGTTGTAAATATATCACTGAGATAAATCCAACGACATCAAAGAAAATCATCAATGGTGACTGAAACAGGTCACACGAGCAGCCCACAGGCAAGTGAGTTCTGACATATCTGGACAGCTCGTGTAGCCAACTTTGTTCATCGTTGGTAACCTTATTTTATGTCGTTGGACTTGTCTTGTTAAATTCTTTTCAATAGTATTAGTGGTGTCGTTATCGGAGTTTCGGAGTGACTCCAGGGTCTCTTTATTTTGTTTTTATTTTTTTCTCTATCCTCCCTCTTCACAAATTACAAGGAGGAAAGAGGAGAGAGAGAAAAACAAATAAAGAAAAAAAGAAATAGAAAAATCCTTGAGGCATATCAAAACTCCAATGATGACACCATTAGTTCCGTTAAAAAGATCTCGACGAGATGAGTCCAGCAACAAACGATGAACAGAGTAAGTCACATGAGTCATCCAAATGTGTCAGGACTCACTTACCTTTGGGCCACTAGTATAGCCCACTAGTCGTCAAATTTTTTTCAATGGTACCGATGGTACTGTCATCAGAATTTTGATGTGCCTCCAAAGTCCTTTACTTTCTATCTTTCTTTTTTCTCTCTCTCTCTCTTCTCTCCTCTATCTTAATTAAATCATGTGTCTTTCAAAATTTACAATTTGAAAGAGTCACGCGACTCACGAATCACAGATGTTATCTGCGATTCTCTAAATGGTGTTATTTTTTTAAATAATCTTGTACTGTGTTTTATTATATATTTTTTTAGAATGCTAGAAACCAAAAAAAAAACTTTCCCGAAGAATACATCAAGAAAACAAAATAATTGATGAATAATTTTTAAAAAAAAATAAAAGGAAATTTTAAGGAAATTCATGGAGATGGAACTTCAACCATTTAGAAAATGGGCCTAAAGTCATGACCCTATAATTCATAAGACTAGTGCAAAAAAACATTTCAAGATCTAGCTCAAGAATTAAAACTTTTCAAATAAAATAAAATTGGTTGTTATGTTGTAATTATAAATAAATGCACATTACAAAAAAAAAAAAAAACTAAAAGAGCTAAGTCATGTATTGTAGATTATGAGTATTTTCATTGTGGATTGGAGTAATATTTATTAAGGAGGAATTAATTGGTTCTTGTGATAAGGTGTACACAGTTTGCTTTTTGCTATTTTTCGTGATGTGCATGACATGTTGTGGGTTACTGGGTTGTTTGTTGTCAGTAGGTGTTTGGTGGATTGTCATTCTCCTTATTTGTTCAATGTGAAGGAACTGGTAATTAGATATAGGTCTTATCTGTAATGTAACCGATTGCGTGGTTGTTCTTGGGAGAGTGCTGGTCTGATGTAGTTGGATGAGATTTTGGTTGATTTTGCACGAGATGGCAGTGGTTTCTTTGTTGTTTCTCTTCATTCTAGGCAAGTACAAGTACTCTGTTAGAGCGCTGAGTTGGTATTAGTACTATGTGACTGCTCTGTGTTATTTATTTTAATTAATTTTTTGAATTTTGCTAGATTTAAGAGACTACAGGTGAATTTTGCGTCTGAGATTGATTGGGGCAATTATGCTTTTTTTATTTTATTTTAAACACGTTAATCTTAAACACGCTAGGTTACCGGAACCAAGTAACGTGAGTCTGACATGCTTGCATGATCTAACCACAATAGGTCCAGCAAGCTTGTCAAACCCAAACAATGTGGGTCTGGCATGGTTGCCACACCTAAGACACCCAGGTCTGCTAAGGCAAGCTCTCAACCAAGGTGGGTTTGGCAGGCTTGCCAAACCTAAACAACGTGGGTCTGCGATATTTGCCAGACCCAAAAAACTTTGGTTTGCACCCACGAACCTTGGGTCTAACGTGGTTGCCGGACCCAAGACATTAGGGTCTGGTATGCTTGCCAGGCCTAATCGCGATGGATCTGTCAAGCTTGCTAGTCCCAACCAACATGGGACAAACATGTTTAATATTATTATTAATAAATATGAAAAAAAAATATTATTGCTATTGAAAAAAACCATAAATTTGATTTTAAGGGTAATATTATTATTGTTGTTGTTCTTTTTCTTAATATTACTATTATTATTATTATTTTCATTATTGTTAATATCATTAATATAATTATTAATAATTTTTTAAAAAAATATTATTACTATTGAAGAAAAACTATAAATTTGATTTGAAAGATAAAATTAAAAATGATTGTTATTATTATTGTTATTATGATTGTTATTATTATTATTATTCTTATTCTTAATATTATTAATTTTATTTTCATTATTGTTAATATTATTAATATAATTATTAATAAATTTGAAAAAAATATTATTACTATTAAAGAAAAACAATAAATTTAATTTGAATGGTAAAATTAAAAACTATAAGAACTTTGAAAAAAGAGTTAAGGAAAAAAAATAACAAAATAGAAAGACTGAATTGAAAAGTACCGTGGATCTAACGTTGGTGTGACATACTTGGCAGACCCAACCAATGTGGGTCCGACATTGTTGTCACATTGACTTAAACTTGGGTTAGACATATTTGATCTTATTATTAATAGTATTAATAAATTTGAAAAAAATTATTACTATTAAAGAAAAACCATAAATTTGATTTGAGTGGTAGAATTAAAAACTATAAAAATTTAAAAAAAAACCAAGAAAAAAAATAAAAAATCAAAAGTAAAAGGACTGAATTGAAACTGAATTGAAAGTATCGTGGGTCTCGCAAGCTTGCCAAACCCAAGTAACATGGGTCTGACATACTTAGCAGACCCAACCAATGTGACGTCTTGCATGGTAGCTAGACCTATTTAAACTTGAGTTAACTATGTTTAATATTATTATTATTAAATTTGAAAAAATATTATTACTATTGTAAAAAAATTATAAATTTGATTTGAAGGGTAAAATTAAAAATTGTTGTTGTTGTTGTTATTCCTTTTCTTCTTATTATTATTAATATTATTTTTCTTAACATTATTATTATGTTCATTATTGTTAATATCATCAACATAATTATTAATAAAGTTTTTTAAAAATATTATTATTATTGAAAAAAAATAGTAATAAGGCATGACATGATTGTTGGACCCAAATTCACTTAGGTTTGGCACCCAAAGACGCTTGGGTCTGACATGTTCCCAAAACTAAGGCACATGAACTTGGCGTTAGCCACATCTAAAGTGCTTGGACTTGACAGGTCGCCAATTACAAATTAACATGGGTCTGACATGTTTGTCATACTCAAGCTAACATGGGCTGGATATGTTTGTCAGTTCCAAGTGCCTGACTTACTATGCATGCAAGCGTCTGACCTAATTATTTTTTTATGTTTTTTTTAAATTTTTTTGTGTTTTTAAAATAATGCATTATTTGTGTATATTTTTTCAAATAAATTTCTTGTTTATGTTTTAATTAGATTGTGTTTGTTTTTAAATGATATTAAGTGTGTTTAGTTTTTAAAAAGGTATGCATAATTTATCTGTGATTTTTTCTTAATTTTATATAAATTAATTCTTTTTTGAATATTGATTTTTGAATATGATTTTTAATAAGTGCAGCATTGCATTGTTTTTTTAATTATTGTTCAATAAATTTTATATATTATATGCAGTCATGCATTGTTATATATATATATATATAATTATTGTTTAATAAATTTTATATGGTTTACCATGATGTTCATAAATTTAACTTTCAATTACTATTATTATAAAAATTTATATTGTTTATAAATTGACCCGCAAAAACACACGGCCATCTATCTAACCCTTTCTAAAAGATTTGAAAAGATGTTTATATTCCTCCATATATTATATGAAAATAAGATAAAATCACAAATTTTTATAAAAAAAATCACCTTCAATGAAGATAATAAAAGTTAGTTTTTTATTACACAAAATTCAATACACATCAAAATAAAAAATTAATGGCTTTTTTTTATGAAGAAAATATACATTCTACTCGTATGAATGACACATTTTATTAGAATAAATAATTTAGCTATACAAATACAGTTTACATATATTCGAACTAAATAATTTAACTTTAATGGTTCATAATACTTAATTTATTTTAACTTTTTAAATTCAAGCTAGAAAACCATAATCCCAATTATTTTTTTCTCTAATATTACATAATTAAGAACTAAAAAAAATAAAAAATCAATATCAACTCCAATTCTTTCTTTAAGAATTCCGAATCAATTAAAAAACCTAGGTCAAAGTTCAAAACCGTTGACTTCTTAAACTCAACGAGGCCCATAAATCCCCATCACCCATTCTCAATAAGCACAAGTGTAACCCATCATCATCCTTACCCAAGCCCAGCTACCCTTGTCTGAAAAATAAAAAACAAAAAACAAAATAAAAATCCGGACGCAAAAAAAAAAAAAAACAATCCTTAAATTCTACAGTTCTGTTCTGTCTTCAAGCCATTCGTGCACAAAAAAACCAGGAGAAGAACCCTTTTTTTCCCTACGCTCACACAAGACAGATCCCTTGGTACAGAAAAAAAATTCCTTAAAAGCCCATAAGTTTTCCAAATTCTTTCAATAACATCCTCAAGATTACAGCTTCTTGACAAGAAATCAATGTTGGAAGAATTCCCCAGGCAAGTTTTCCTCTCTAGTCTACGTTTTTCTTGAATTTACGATGTGATTAGGTTTTTTGAAGTTAGGGTTAGAGTTTTTTTTTTTTGGTGGTGGTTAGGGGCATAGAAAAGAATGAAGGGAGGGCGATCTCACCGGTTCCAGACCCACCACCAGTATGAATCACATGAGGACTGGGTGGATGGGTCGTGGACGGTGGATTGTGTGTGTGGTGTAAACTTTGATGATGGAGAAGAAATGGTGAATTGTGATGATTGTGGCGTGTGGGTACACACGCGCTGTTCAAAGTATGTGAAGGGTGAAGAATTGTTTACCTGTGATAAATGTAAGAGGAGGAAGAATAGGGGTAATAGTAGTAATAATGATGATAGTGAGGAGACTGAGGTTGCGCAGTTATTAGTGGAATTGCCGACGAAAACGATTAGGTTAGAGAATGGGGGCGGGGGGAATGTTGGTCCGCAGAGGAAAGGGTTGAGGTTGTGGACAGAGATACCGATGGAGGAAAGAGTTCACGTGCAGGGGATTCCAGGTGGGGATCCTGGGTTGTTTAGTGGGGTTTCAAAGGTTTTTACGCCGGAGCTGTGGAAGTGTACCGGGTATGTGCCGAAAAAGTTTAGTTTTCAGTATAGGGAGTTTCCGTGTTGGGATGAGAAGGAGAGGAAGGTAGAGAAGAGGAGTGAGGAGGAGAATGAGAATGAGAATATGGTTGACAAGGGTGCGGGGGTTTTGTTTTCATTGTCGAAGGAGAGTGTGTTGGGGATGCCAGTGGCAGATTTGGGTGACAGGAGAGGGAGGGACGAGGTTGGTGGTTATGAGAGGAAGGTTTATTCGAGGGAGATGAAGAAGTGGGAGAGTGAGGATGGAGAAGTTAGGGGTGCTACTTTTGCAGTGAAAAGGGAGAGAAGTGTACTTAGGTCAGTTGTGGCGCATTCAGGTAAGCGGAAGAAAGAAGATCTTGGGATGGCCAAGGATCGGAGTGTAAAGAAGAAGGCTCGAACTGCAGAGAAGGAGGTGGAGGCAAGGAAGAGTGTTTTTCATGCTTCTAAAACAGGTGATTGGATGTACCTTTCTTTGCTTTGTTTCCTACTTGTGTTATCTGTTACTCTTTTTTCTAGCTGTCCAAGTACCCATATTTCACATTAATGGCATGAAGTTTAGGCATTGGGTCGCATCTTGCAGCAGCAGACACGCACTTGTTGACTCCAGTTCTTTGTTGTTTTTATTCTTATTACTAGCATTTACGTCCACCAGTGATGCAAAACCATTGGAATTTTATGAAGACAGAGCTCCAAAGTCCTTCAAGGGTGAACTTCAGGGTAACAAGAGCAAGCATTTAAGGAACTCCGGTATTCAAGAACAGAAATCAGATAGTTATATAGCAGTTGAAAATGGTGTTGAGAAGCCCAACTTAGCAGTGGCTGAGCAATCCTCAGAAGCATTGTCTCTTGACATGTCTAGACCTCATTCATCAACTGGAGCTGGATTGGAGGAAGAGAAGTCTAGCCATGATGTTGTGGTTGCTGTTGAGAGTTCTCCCAAAGAGTCAAATGTAGTGGCATCAGCCCCAGAACACAATGATTGTGGGAAACAAGAGGTACGCGTTGCTCCTTTCTTTTTGGTTTGGTTTGGGATAGTACTGTGTTTTGTTCTTAATGATCAATTGATATTTGGAGAATGTTTGTTCATTACCAATCCATAAAACAAACTAGACTGCTAGAATAAAGCCAATAATGACCTTTGTAAGTGATGCTAGATTAGAATCCCTTGAAATGGAATTGGAAATGACAATATGTGGAATCTTGCAAAAGCCGAGTTCTGATCAGAAAATGCATAACTAGTGATTTGGAATACTGTTTAAATCTGTCTCAATGTCTTTGATATGCAGCACATCAATCTTTATGCTAGAACTTTTAGAAATTCTTTTTCGCTTATTATCAATGTTTCTGTTTGGGTTTTAATTTTTATTGATGATTAGAATTATATATATACATTTGTTGTGGGAGTGGAAATTGATGGTTTATGTAAGTAAGAGTGTGTCCTTTTAAGAATCCTTTGCTCCTTTTAAGATTCTTTTGGGTTCTTCTTCTTCAAAATTGGGCCAGAGAACCTAAACATTAAAACTAAACTTGGGGAACAGCCTTCTTTGTTTAAACCATCAAACAACAGAGGCCCTGTTCCTTCTAGTAAATCCTCAAAGCAAAAAGGAATAACATGTCCCTCAATCCCAATGCTACTGAAAAACAGCACACTTATTCCCCATACTTGACATGCCCAAGTTTCCAACCCAATCTCTTAATAGTATATGCATTACTTGACCTGGATGAGCTTTAAGCCTGATGAGTTGCAACACACCAAACTCCATCTTTGAATTCAAGTCCAAAAAAATGCAACGAAATTCTCTATACCAAGCCTCCTGCAAACCCCCATGAAATGCCCACATTTCAGGTCTGATAGCAGTAAACCAACCAAGCTTACTGGAAATTCCCCCATTCCAAGTCCCATTAGCATCATGCAAACAAACCTCATATTTGACACCTTACCTATTTCTTGAGTTCTTAAATAGATTATTTCTGTTAGATATTCATATTTGTAGTTTCTCTTGTTCTACAATAGGGCGGTCCCTCCTCGAGCCTTTACATTTATATTTGACCTATAATGAAGCTCTTCCTTTAAGTGTAATTGTATGTTAAATTTTATGATCTGAGATTTCTTTTGGTGTTTGAATGACTTTGCCTGTGCTTCCTATAGGGCAATAACATGCTAAGTGGAAATTTAGATGATAAAGTGGAGGGTTCCACAGGAAGAGATGTGCCTGCACTTGAGGAGCCGGCTAGTGCTTCTCCTGAAGTTATGGGTGATCAGATTAATGATAATGGTGATGCAATTCCAAGTTCTGCACAATCTAATGTTAAAGTAGAAGTGGATGATGATAACTCTAAGGGGGCCTTGAATCGTCAGTCTTCTCACGGTGATGCAAAAGATGCAAGGATATCTTATGATAACATATCTGAAAATCCAAAACTGAATGGTGCAGCATTAGGTGGTTCATCCAATGACCATAAAATTCAAGAGGTTGGCAGCAATTTAGAAGCAGTTCTTCTTTGTAACACAGGTGAAGCTAACAAATTATGTGATGGTCCTTGTCAGCATAAACGAGCTGAAGGCTCAATTGAAATGCAACAATGTCTCCCAGAACCTAAAAACACTACAGAGACTGCTGAAGAACTGTCAAAAGCAGGTGAAACCATCTCAAGCTCTCCAGCACTACCCAATCAGCGTAAAATTGTTGTCTGTGTTGCAAAAGCATCTTCTGTTTCATCCACTGTGATGATCTCCCAAACACTTTCATCTGACAATTTTAAAACTTCAGATACTTTGAATTTTAGTTCTAATACCATGCAACAAGTTATACCTGACTGCAATTCTAGTATTAAGAAAGATCGAGCTACAAGTGAGATAGTGACAGAAGAAGAAAGGTATGACATTTCAAAGAAAACAGTAAAGGAATGTCCAAAATCCTCAGTGAATTCTGCTTCAAAAGTGTTGCATTCAAGCAAGAGTTCACATACATCTGTTCCTAAGAGAACTGTTTCAGATTCAAAAGATTCCATGCTTCACTTATCCTCTAAAGCATCTTCAGCACAGAATTCTGGTGATACTGCCGGATCACTGCAAATTGAGAGCACTTCACATGCTCATAGTAAGGCACTTGCATCAGGTTTACCCCAAAGATCTGAAAAGTTTAATCAGCCTAATGGCCAGTCATCATCTAAGACAAGTCTTGCATTGTCAATGAATCCTTCTGCACCAACCAATTCGCCTGCGGCTTTAAGTGATGAAGAGGTGAAAACAAATTGCAATTTCTTGTAATGGTTTATTTTTGTTGTCATTTTCTTTTCCATCTAGTTTACATTTGAGGGGTTTTTCTTGACAGCTTGCTTTGCTTTTACATCAAGAACTCAATAGTTCTCCTAGAGTACCTCGTGTGCCGCGTGTTCGCCATGCAGGAGGTTTGCCACATTCAGTTTCTCCAACCGCAACAAGTGTGCTGATGAAGCGGACATCTAGTTCTGGAGCAAAAGACCATAGCTTGGTAAGATTTACTTCCACAACATGATTTTCACAAATATTTATTTATGAACATATATAGGTTACTGAGATGGTACTTGAAAACGATCTGTAATTTATTATTCTTCAGGCTTCTAGAAGAAAAGGTAAGGATACATCAAAAGATGGGTTTCGCCGTTTTCAGGAGCCTGATGATGAGGCTAAAAAGACTGACAGACCATCTTCTTCTGATCAGAGGAGACAAGATACAGGATATAAAGCTGACTCGGTGTCGAAGAGAGGGGATAATGGATCTCCGACAGCAGTAAATTCTGTCAAGAACAACATCCCGCCTGCCTCCACCTCAACTGCAAACAGTGGCCCATCTTCCTCTACTGAGGTTAATGACCATCATTTGTCATCTAGACGTAATTCACCAAGGAATATTTCTGATGAGGAGACAGGCACTGTTCGGGCTCCTGTTCATCGCACTCTGCCAGGTAGCTACCTCTCTGGAATTTAAATTCTGCATCAGTTTAGAGCCAAAAGGAAAGGATAAGAACAGATGGGGCTGTTTTTTCCTGTTTCTTTTGTAACTTAATATTCATTTCCTTTCATCATCCATAGGTTTAATCAATGAGATTATGAGCAAAGGCAGACGCATGACATATGAGGAACTCTGTAATGCCGTCTTACCGGTATGGTTGCTTTTATTTAATTAAGTGCTTGTTGTTTTCTGCATGTTTGTTTTGGTGTCATTTTGATTCTGAGTGAATAAACCAGATCTCCTTCACTGATTGTAATTCCGTTTGCAGCACTGGAAAAACTTGAGGAAGCATAATGGAGAACGCTATGCATATTCAAGTCCTTCTCAGGCTGTTCTTGATTGCCTGAGGAATCGGCATGAATGGGCTCGGTTGGTGGATCGTGGTCCCAAGGTACACAGAAGCTTTTTTTTTTTTTTCATATGAAATGGTGTTTTGCTGTGCAAGTCACAGATGCTAGTTGCTCAATTATTAAAGCATGCTGTCAACCTATACTTAAAAATGATTTTTACCAAAATTAGATAATAATTGATTGTACATGTTTTAGTAAGCTGTAAATGGGGATATTTAATTGATGCATTCCTATTTACAATCAATGCATGTTTATCAGTTATTTCTGTCCTTGGTGGTTTGATCTTTCTGATTGACTAATCCCAAAGCCGTGACCATGGGTTCTGTACCCCAAGCAGTATTGATAAAAGGGCTTTTTATGTGACCTTGGTTGTGGCTAGCTCTGGTCCTTTGAGTAATAATGGTGGTGTTGCATATCACACACACTCACACACATATAGGAATGAATGAACACACACACACACACAATATATATATATATATATATATTTTTTTTTGAAAAGCCATTTAGGAAACATAAGGTAACCGGATGACTGTAATACTGGTTCCGCTGCTTTCATTCACATATCATTTACAATTTACAGGTAGGGTTTAATGGATCATTTCCCCCTTCAATTGAATACTTTACTGCACTTGGATTTGCTGTGCTTACTAATTATCAATTAAATCTGGGTTTCAATGATTCTGTACCAGACAAATTCAAGTAGAAAAAAGCGCAAGTTTGATCCTGATGAATCAGAAGATAATGACTATGGCAAGGTAAGAACTGCAAAAGGAGAAGGCAAAAACCTTGAGTCACAAAGAGAAGAGGTTCCCAAGGGCAAGAGAAAAGCAAGGAAACGAAGGCGCCTGGCACTACAAGGAAGAGGTATAAAAGATGTCAGGAAACGGCGGAAGGCAGATACACTCACTGATGATGACAGTGGCCTATTTTCTAATTCAAGTAACGAGACTTTGTATAGTGAGGACGAGAGTCAAGAAGGTGGAGCAGGTTTGGCTGGAAGTGAGGCCACAGCTAGCTCAGATGATACAGAAACCTCATAGTTCTTAATAGTTTAGTTGATTTTGGGTCACAGTGACACCTTATTGCAGCTGCTTCTTGGTTTCAGCCAAGGGCTGCATCTTCCACATGGAATTGAATATTGTGCAACTATTAGTTGTAGAGGATGCCGCAGAATCCTTTGTAATTGTGATTGTATCTGTGTCTGCAATCTCTGCTACCGTACTGAGTTGCATTTGGTCATCAACTGTCCTGGCCGCCAATGTTCAGGTGCAAGATCGAGGCTGGAGCCAAACTTGTAATACTAATGTACATATGAAATGGTGTAGCTTTTGTAGCAACATGTAAAAGATTCATCTTGTGTAGAGGCGCAGCCGCCTTTCTGTTAGAGCAGATTCTGCAAAATTAGAAAAGAAGCAGCTTGTTTGTAAGCTTCTGTAGAATCAGCATGTTAACTTAGGTGCAAAGAATCCATTGGATTTAATGTATTAACAACCATAAGTAACGTGGAGGTTTGCTTGATGTCTGAAGCCGCCACTCATTTTGTTCTTGTTGAGAAGTCTCTTGCTTCTGAATTTTTTTTTAAAGAGTTAGAATTAATGAAATCCAAATATTATTTGCTGGATGAATATACTAATCACCGTAGGAAAACAAAGAATTAACATCAACGTGCATCAATGTGACAGTTTACAAGGTGATGGGAAATATCACCTACTTTTGGTGGAGGCTTTCCAAATTTGTGTTCTTACAAATATTCTACGAGCTCAATGTTTATCAGATTTATTATTTGTTTGATTGGATTCTAAATACCTTTTCCCTTTTGCTTCGTTTTTTATAACTGCAAGGAGAATTACACGAAACAA
>Ga0325404_1006714_pt1 | contig 12062 bp, 5 predicted proteins | sample PopdelMetagenome_18_FD_205664 | JGI IMG/M metagenome (GOLD analysis project Ga0325404, IMG submission 205664) | Populus deltoides microbial communities from Bellville, Georgia, United States - Xylem-Control-R1 | ecosystem: Host-associated > Plants > Phyllosphere > Stem > Wood/Secondary xylem... | reverse complement strand
TAACTTGTCATTTATTTCAGGCTGTACAAAGGTCTTGTTCCTCTCTGGGGTCGTCAGATTCCATGTAAGTTTAACATCTGCTTTACTTTTTGATAGTTATTTTAAGCTCTATTGGGCAAAGAAAGTCGGATTTTATAATTGTGTGCTTTTTACTGTTCAGTACAATTGATTTTTTCAATGTTTTATACTATTTTAATTTTTTTGAACTGCTACTATGACCATCTTATATTTATAAATGTTGGAGTTTACAACATTATTTATGACAATAGTTTCTTTTGGCTTGTGAAGGACATTGCATTTTAGGTCATGGCTATATGTTTGATTTGAGCACTTCTTGTTAAGTAATTTTAATGTTTTTATTAGATGGGATGTTTTGATTAAATACAAAAATATGTTGGTTTTCTATTTGTTTTAGTTAATTTTAATGTTCCATTTTTTTTTATATCATCTCATATCCATCCTAATAGATAAAAAATTACTTGTGTCCTTATTTGTCATTTTGTATTTCAATGGCATTTCTAACATGGGATTAACCAAATATTTAAGTTTTGTTTTTAAACTTAGCCGCACATAAATAATAACCGTAACCAAGCATTCATCAGCTTTTTAATACAGCTTTCATTTTCAGCGCTTGTGTGTACATTAGCAACAATGGCTTAATTTGTAAGCACAAGGCCTAGCAGAGCCAAGCTGCTTGTCAGAAGAACTTGTATAATCATCTGAAAGTGTGCATCATGTATTAAGTGTTTAGATTTTGGGAGAACTATGATTTTATTTGTTGAGGTATTTGTCTTTTCATGCTACCATTTAAGTTCATGGTTTTCGATCTCGCAAACCATGTGTGGTTTCATCTTGTGGTTTATGTGCAACACTAGCACTGAACCTTTGCTGTATTCGAGTGTTAGTTTTTTATTTGTTGCTATCTGTGTGACAATCTGACTTATTACTGGTCATATTAGGTGCTCTGGTTGTTGACAATGTTAATTGTTTTCATTGCAGATACAATGATGAAGTTTGCATCGTTTGAGACCATTGTGGAGATGATCTACAAGTACTCCATCCCCAAACCAAAGGACCAGTGCAGCAAATCTCTGCAACTTGGTGTTAGTTTTGCTGGTGGTTATGTTGCTGGTGTGTTCTGTGCTATTGTGTCTCATCCTGCCGATAATCTTGTATCATTCCTGAACAACTCTAAAGGGGCAACTGTTGGTGATGTGAGTACCTTCTTAAAGTGTATTCCCTGGAAAAAAAATATTTTCTGGTCTCCTTTTTAACTGTTTGGTTCTGCAGGCTGTGAAGAAGCTAGGTTTGTGGGGTCTGTTCACTCGTGGGTTGCCTCTCCGAATTGTCATGATTGGAACTCTTACTGGAGCTCAGTGGGGTATCTATGATGCATTCAAAGTTTTTGTGGGATTGTAAGTATTTCCTATGATTGTCAAGCTTTGTTGTGCCTTGATATGCGGTTTCATTGCTGCTAAAAGGATTTGATGTGATTTTTTCAGGCCCACTACTGGTGGCCCTGCTCCCGCAGCCGCTCCTGCTGTGGCAGCTGCTGAACTTACAAAGGTGTGAAGTTTCTATCAATTGACAGGTTGGTTTGTATCGATCTAATGGAACCTGGGAGAGCTTATAGGGATAATAAAAATAGAAATGGAGCGGCTTTAGTGATTCCCAAGCCAACAGAGATTATTCTTTCACATTCAAAGACTTAGTCAATTTTTGTCTTCTCGACATCAGGGGATGGTTTTGTTCTCATCCTTCACAGATAATGAAAACTTTTGCTAGCTAGATCATATATGGAATTTCAGTTCGATGTTAGGATCACATCATCCCCTCATCAGGGCAACCAAAATAATGGACAGATAGGGGGGAGGGGGGTATATTTTGTCCTGTCCAAATTTCTGTCATAGTCGTCATTATTTTTTTGTTAATTTTATTATTACAATTGGTTCGACAATTTTGATGCCATGCAAGGAATCCCCCGTGGTTTTATATTGTTTTGTCATCCACAGTGCCACACCTGTTGTGTATTTGATTTATGCAGCTTTGAGGGAGATATGGAGAAATTGCAGCAAGACAAAGCCATACAAAATGGGCTCTGTTTTTTTCTTCCTCTTATGTTTGTTCATTAAGTAATCCTGCGTCTTCTAGCGCGAACCCTACCACATTGGCCTACGCCCCTGTTGTGTATTTAGTTATGGCTGGGTTCTCGAAGAACTGGGCAAACCGTGCAGAACCAGTGGCCATATAAGCCTGTGACCATGAGGGAAAGTGATCCTATTTGCAATAGACACTGGTTTCCCAGGGTCTGGAGGTGGAAAGTGACTCCATCGTTCTACTAGACATGGAGAAAATATAATAAAAGTTTTTTCAAAAATACATATCAACCATTAAATTAATGGGATCTACAAGTAGGCACAGTTTAAGATCATGATCTAATAACATGTGTATTTTTAGAGTTTTTTCTTATAATGTTTTCTAAATGTTTAATATTATTGTCAACAAAATCAACCCCTCCAAACAAGAAGATCTCTCTGTTTATGGTTTAATATTTTGTTTTATTATTATTATTTTGATTAATGTGGGTATCCGGGCTAATTTGTGTTATATATATATATATATATATATATATATATAAACTTTAAAAATACACATGCTATTAGATCATGATCATAAACTGTGCCTACTTGTAGATCCCATTAATATTATTGTCAACAAAATCAACCCCTCCAAACAAGAAGAAGATCTCTCTGTTTATGGTTTAATATTTTTTTATTATTATTATTTTAATTAATGTGAGTATCTGAACTAGTTTGTGTTTATATATATATATTAAGTGTGCTAGATGGATGTGCAAGGTAGGAACCAAAGAATACATCTGTACGTACGAACCATTGATGTTGTTTTCAATGTTGTTTTCACGTGTCTTACAAGAACTTCTAAAAAATCAGTTTTAAAAATATTCCATATAATTTTCTTATAATATAGTTTAAAAATTAAAATAATATTGTTTATGTCATGTTATGATAAATCTTCATGTACTTTTTTTCAGAACTAGAAAAAGAAATGGAGCATGGTTTTTTCTAGCAATGCACAAAAATAATTGTTTAAATTAGAAAAAAGAGAGACTATCTTGTCATTTAAAAGTATAGTTATTTTGATATAGGATAACTATTACTAGAATTGAACTTTACAAGATCTAATCTCCTGCTATTCCTCGTTAACTTAATAATCAAATATAAAATTATAAATACGATAAATTATAATCTTCAATCATTTTTATTTTTCACTAGTTATATTTAGTAATATTTATAAGTGAAGACTTGTCACTTTTAAATAATATATTTATAGCTATCACTTTTTAAATGCGTCTTTGATCCCCTTATCTTTCAAATAATGCATTGTTTAGTCATTATCACTTTTAGATAATGCTTTTAATACTATCATTTTTCTTTGAGTCATTGACTTTTAGATAATGTGTTGTTTAACTCCTATCTCATTTAGATAGTACTTTTAGCATTATCATATTTTGAGTACGCCTTTGAGCCCATGCCTTTCAGATAATGCACTATTTATCCCTTCGCCTTCCAGATAGTGTGTTGTTTATCCATTATCTCTTTTAGATAATTGTTTTGGCACTATCATCTTTTAAGTGCGCATTTGAGTCCTCGCCCTCAAATAATGCAATGTTTAGCCCCTATCTCCTCTAGATAATGTTTTTGGCACTATCATCTTATGAGTGCGCCTTTGAGCTCTTACCTTCCAGACAATGCGTTGTTTAGTCCACATCTCTCTTAGATAGTGCTTTTAACACTATCACCTTTTATATGTGCCTTCGAGTCCCTTGCCTTTCTGATAGTGCGTTGTTTTGCCTCCATCTCTCTTAGATAATGCTTTTGACACTATCACCTTTTATGTGAGCCTTCGAGTCCCTTGCCTTTCTGATAGTGCGTTGTTTTGCCCCTATCTCTCTTAGATAGTGATTTTATCTCTATCATATTTAGAGTGCATTTAAGCCCTCGTTTTTAACAATTTTATTAGATATGTCATTCTTAGAGATATCTTTGAATATCTCATCACTTTGAGAAGGATTAACCACTTCTTGATTTGGTAAATCCACAAATCTCCATTGGAGTTTTTTTTTAATCCTAAAATTAAAATCTTCACATCTTTTTATCTTTATAAGCATTCTATTAAAGTGTCTTACGAGACTTTTTATCATAAGAATTGTAAACAATGGGCAATTATTATAACTAAATTTTAGACCCTTAAAAAATTGTTTTATAAAAAAACACATTTTTTATTCAAATATAGAAAAAAATAAAAAATTTTGAAATCTAATTTTTTTTTAGATAAGATGAGATAAGCCATTGAGCTACCAAAGACCAAAATAACTACACTGGGATAATTTGACATGATGAGTTGAAGAAAGACTTAACTAAAAGAAAATGGAGGTTGAAATCTAACTTGACCAAAATTAGAGAAATTAATTAAGTTCAAGGACTTAATTTAATTTCTAATAGGTTTTATGGATTCAATTAAGGACTCATTGAAGAAAAATCAAGTTCAAAAGCCTAATTTGGATCAATTCATAATTATTGGAAGATTAGGGACAATTGAAACTTGAAAAGACTATATTGGAGCAACCAGGTTCAATTAAAAGAAATTTAAAGATCGAAGGTCAAATTAAAGAATTTCAAAGCTAAGAACCAAAATGTATAAGACGCATAAGTTCAGGGACTAAAATTAAGCAAATCAGAGGTCAATTTGAAAAACAATTGAAAGTTTGATAGTTGATAGGGGTCAAGTTGCATAATTTGAAAACCAAAGATCAAAGTGCAAAAGGAGCTCAACTTAAAGAATTTACATCTAGGTTTTTATAAGTGCAATTGCAACAATTGAGAAGTTTTAGGGTAAATTGAGGGTGCATATGTTGAAATTAAAAAAAATAAGAACTTAATTGAAATTTATAAAATCCCAATTAAAAAACCCTAATTTTTAGGGTTTAAGTAGACGACATATCACCTGTTTTTAATGAAAAAACCGAGTGACACATCACCTATCCATGTTTATTGTCTTCCTCAGCATACAAAAGATGATCGAGATGCCACTTTCAGATGAATGAATGTGACATCTTTGGCCACCTTAAGGATTCCAACCACCACCATTCAACTGAGAAACATCTTCTCTATAAGGATCAGCTATCCTCATCATATTTTTGTACCTCATTTGATTTAATGAACTTAACAACATCTTGTCTCTAATCAGCCTTTCCTGTATTGACAGATTCAGGCTAATCAAAAGCCTACCTTTCAATCGATGAATATGGAGTTTTAGACCTTTAAATCTAGTGTGGTTTATTCCCAATGATAGATCTGCATCCTCTTTACAAGGTTTAGGTCAATAAATGATATGTTTATGGATCAATCTCTACAATGATCTTAACAAAGTACCTAACTAAATCATCTATAATTGAAGAAACATTTACCATAACAAAAAAGAATCCAAGATTGTTTTCTTATATGTGATTTTGGTTTACAAGAGAAAAAAATGGGACCAGACACCACCTATTTTGGAGATGTAGGTTTTGAAAGAGAAAAAAAATAAGAATCTTCCCCAACAACTTCTTGGCAAAAACCACCATAAAAGGGCATCTGCTCTTGAGCATAAAAAGGGGGTTAGAGAGAAGAAATAGATAAAGAAAAAGAGAAAAGTTCAGATAAAATTAAACTACTAAAGTTGATAGAAAAGCCATAAAGTATTGATAAGAAGTGAAAGAAAAGAGGTAGAAGATAGAGCTTGTGAGTCCAAGATTGGAAGTAGAAATACCAGAGATCTAAAGCTTGAAGAAGGAGCAATAAATTCCAAGCAAATGATACAACATTGTTAGATAATATATACTTTTAACTTTAACGAAGGGGTGTAGCTTAATGAGCACACCCTCTCCTTTTCTATTTTGTCTTCTAGATTTCTACTTAAAATATTTATTAGGCATCATTTAAAGGTATTTGTTAGTTTAAATGCAATGGATGCTTGTTTTTAAGATGTTTAATTATGCCATGAATCAACATATATGTTCGAGTTTTGTTTGATGTCTACTTTGTGCTTTAGAATTGATGATTAAATGATGAATGATAGTTTAAAATTTTGTTTTGGCATGATTTAAGGCTTAGTTTAATCAATAATATATTTAATGCAGAATATGTTAAAGTGTGATGTTGCTGTTTTAGTTGATCTTGTGTTGTTTTTTTATAACCTATTGACAAGATGTTTAGGGTTAGGGATGGAAGGAATTAATTAATGAAACAATGTTTATACATAAATGAAACAATGTTTATACATAAGGAGATGCAATTTTTTATGGTTGTTGGTAATTGATTTTGCTGGTTGTTTTGCTATTATTTGTGGATTCTTGTTGTTTTTGATGGTTAAAACAAATTATGTTTAACATATTTAATCTATAGTTGTAATGTTTAAGTCCTTTTTCCTGGTTTTATGTTTTTCTCATTGGGTTTTAGCGTTTTGGGCATTTCTGGGTTTGTGTGCTTAAGTGTTTTTTAGTCAAAACTTAGGTTCCCTTATAATCTGATGTTTTCGCCCCTATTGTAAGCTTCAATTAAGTCTTAGACCTACGTATGAGTGTTCTATGCTATTTTTTCTTCCTTTTATAACATGCTTTGGATTAATTGATCCTTAGAACTCTTTAATGCCTGGGTTAGGGTTTTTGGCTGTTGGGTTTGATTTGTTGAAAATAAGAAGTTATTATTGCTTTTTGATACATGATTGTGTATTAGTTCTCTATTTTGCGTAGTTCTATGCATTAGCTCTCCATTTCTACATTAGTTCTTCATTTTCACTTCAATTTCTGGGTTTGTCATCCAGTTCTTGGTGTTCATGGCTTGGATTCAAACGAAAAACTCTTTTTAATCTTTTTTTTTTTTGTATGTGGGTCATGTTTTTGGGTTTTTAGGCTTGAGCCACAAAGCCTAGCCCACGAGGTTGGGTTGAGCCCATTCTAGGTTTAAGGCATTGTTTGGTTGTGCAAAATTTTATAAAGAAAAAAACAAATATTTTTTTTATCCTTGGAACATGTTTGACAAACATGCCCTAACAAATTTTAGACAATTTTCTTTGCTGAATTTTTTTCTTGTTTTGCCAAATAAACCCCAAATAATTTCTTAAAATTATAGAGACCATTTTAAAATTATTTATGGGTCCCTTGCATTTTTTTTTCTAACCATTTCATTTAATATTTGGACTGTAAACTTACATTGTAAAATAATGACTCGATATTAAACATATTTACTTTTTTTAAAACATTTCAAAAAACTACAAAAAAATCCAAAATTTTTTATTTTAAATATAAAAAATATGATTTTATTTGTGTGCATGCGGCTAAATTCTAAAACATTTCATGTATATTTTATAAAAAAAATAAAAATTTTATTTTTATCATACTTTGAAAAATACAAAAATTAATTTATGAGAACATAACAACTTTGAGTCAAACCCTACTAAAAGGGTGACACTCTACTGCTAAGTTATATCCTTTTCCATGTCCCCATCGAGAAATAAAACTAACTAATCCTAAGTTAAAGGATCGAGAAACTCAACGCCGCTATTCTTGAACAACTTTGAATCAAACCCTCTTTTTGCAATATTACGAATATGAAAATAATAAAAAAATTGGAATCAATTATCAACTACTTCTATCAGAAATAGGATTGACTATAGATTCAAGTCATAAAACATGGTTTTAAAAAAAACATATGATTTTTCTAATTTAAATAAAGCAGGTTTTACATGAAGAAGGTTTAGATCATCATAAACTATTCAATACAGGTAGGAGAAAACCTTGACTCAATATTCTTTAAAAAAAATAAAGAAATCAAAACCAAGTCGAGATGATATGGATTAACCCCCTTTTCTTACGCAATAGATCTTGTAATTTTTGAAGAAGCTGAAGTTACATCTTCTTTCCATTTCCATTTAAGAGTTCTTATATATTTTCATGCCTTTTTGAGACCTTGAGAAATGGAAAAAATTATCTTCTTAGAACACATACAAGATTCATTACTACAAAAAGGATAATGGTAACCCCACCTTTAACTATTTTATTTAATTTATTAACTACTTCATTTATGAATTTCATAATAATAGAAATAAATAGATGTATATCCTACCAAGATAGAATTTGTAATTTAATTTCATTTTGCCTAGCAGACAAAGATTTTCCTATGTGAAAAGGATAATTCATTCGAATCAATATAAGAGTTCAACTCTATTGAATTGATAGAATCCATGTTGTATATTTGAAAGAGGTTGGCCTCCTTACTTCTCTCATGGTACAATCCTCTTCTCATCGAGCCCTTTTTTCCTCGATCCATATAGATAAAATATAGGATTGATACCAACAATTTATCCTAGAAGAAAGGACTCACTGAGCTGGGATCACTAATTAATACTAATGTAATACTAAGAGCATCTCTAACACAGCTGTTAAATTGAGAGCCAGTAATATTTTGGCTTTCCTTTGCTTGTTTTTCATGCTCCAAGGGGAAAGCCAAACAAAATGCTAAAATACCTTATCTTTCCCACAAATGTTATTTCTACATATTTTTCAAAAAAGCCAAAACTAACAAAGTGAGGCCAACAAAAATATAAACCAATTAAATGTAGCTATGTGGAAAAAAAAAATAACATCAAAATCATTAAGAAAAAATAAAAAATTTATTTATTCCACAATAATAGAATTGGCTTTTCAAATAGCTTTTTTTCATTGGATTATATATGGTAAAAAAAACCTATATTTTTACTATTCAAAATGTTATTTTATCAATTTACCTCTTTAAAATAACATCTCTCATTGGAGATGCTCTAACTAATCCTAATCTAATAATACTAATAAAGTATAATTATTTTTTCTATATACTTTCCCTAGCTTTATTGTTACCACATGCCTTACACAATCAATCAGATCATATAAATATCATTTTAACACAACATAATTCATTAAAAAGATCTCGTAGACCCACTAAAGCATGAAAGTTATAATCTTTTAGAGAAATAGATTCTTATTCAAAGAGTGCATAACTACACGGATAAGCTCACACTAATTATTCAATTTAGGACCCAATTCATGATTTTTCTTAGGAGGTGTCAGAAAGAAACTAGAATATAATAATATCAATTCATACAAATAGAGAAGAAAAGGTTCTCCATTGATTCAAATGATATACCTATGGGATAGAGATAGCAAAAAAGGGGGAAAAAAATAAAGATCTCACATAGTACTTTTGATTAACAAATTAATTTGATTTATTTTTTACCCTTTGCTTAATGAAAAAGTGGATTAGATTGTACAGAATTAAACTTATGAGTTATAAAGAATGATGAAAGGGAATAAAAAAAGAAAAAAAATAATAAAAGTAATAAATAAATAAATAAGAGCTTAGATTTCAAATGAACAAATTCAAACTTAAAAAAAAATCTTTCTAGCTCTCGAAGAATATGGGGTAAAGAGATTGATTGAAAAAGATCTCTTGTTCTTATTCTTATTATAATATCGTGATTAGATCCACGTATGCTTGGTAAAAAGAGGAATTCTTTCTTTTAATAATAAAAAAAAAAGAAAAAAAAGAAAAGTGTTCAATTGGAACATGAAAAATGACTAAATTTGTCCTAGTTATGTTTTGGGACAAAGTGGATGAAGTGAAGAGCTTCTCGACCGAGAAAAGGGTCTAATGACTTTGAAAGAATTGAATGAGAAACTATATGAGGTGAAAATCTCATGTACGATTATGTAGAGTGACAGTAAAGATGACTTATATATCAACTTTTTCACTATCACCCAAAAAACAAACTCTATCTTATGTAAAGTTGCTAGAGTATGATTAACCTCTGGATTCGAAATCACTACTTATATACCTAGTATTGGTCATAATGCACAAGAACATTTTGTGATCTTAGTAAGAGGAAAAAAAGTTAAAGATTTACCCACTGTGAGATATCACATTATTCAAGGAACCCTAGATGTCATTGGAGTAAAGGATTGTCAACAAGGGTGTTCTAGAATCTTATCCAAGAGTTGTATTATTTGATGATGCCATATGAGTCGCTAAAACATGTAAAGTCCAATATTGGGATAATTTCAGAGGTTCTCCTTAACTTTATCCATGTCAATAAATAATTCAAAATGTTTTGACTTTTTTTATTACAAGTCCGAGTCAAATATCAATGATTTGAAGCACTTGTTTTTACACTTTTTTAGAATACCAAAGACTCAATCATATGGATATGAAAAATGCCGGATTTCCAATCCTAGCAGAAAAAGAGGGAAAAAAATACCCAATTTCATACTTAATCTCATAGATACATATAGAAACATATGGAAAATTGTATTAGATGAAAGTCATATATATGACTTGAAGGGAGGTCTTTTATATCTTTTGAGATCCACCTTACAATTTGGGATAAAAAACCAAAAATAAATTATTTTATTAGCTCTTATAAAAAGGAAAATTGATTCTTAAGAACCCTTTGTATCTTATGTCATGTTGAGGTATTAAAGAAGAAAAACTGCAAAATCCAATCTAATTTATCACAATCGATTAGTTAACATGTTGTTTAACCATATTCTAAAGCACCAAAAAAAAAATCATTAGCTTATCAAATTATCTATCAAGCCATGAATAAGATTTAACAAAAGACATACAAATCCACTATCTGTTTTACATTAAGCAATACATGGAATAACTCCTAATATAGCATTTAAAGCAAGACATGCAGACAGATGAACTCATCAAGTTCCCATTGAAATAAGATCTATACAAGAGAAAGCACTTGCCATTTATTGGTTATCAGGAGCATCTCAAAAAATATCCGGATCAAAATATGGTTTTCAAATTAAATTCAAATTAGTGGATGCTACCAAAAGGAGTGGAGATGACATACACAAAAAGAAAGAGACTCATAAAATGGCATAAAAAAATAGAGCTTTTGTACATTTTTTAAATCCATGAACAAGATCTATATCAGCACATAGACTCTTTGAGCCATACATCTCGATCAAAAAAGAATCAATAAAAAAAGAAAGAATCAAAATTGATCGTTATATTTCTTAAAACAAATGAAAAGGAAATGAAAGATGAAACATAAATCATGGATCAAGAGACTTGCTTAAGAATAAAAAAGAGATAAATAACATGGAATAAGGTTCGATCCTATTTATGTAATTTCATAAATATTCCATTCCAAAAAAAGGAGAAAATTCAAAACAATTAAGATTTTTTTAGAGACTAGATGCAATTACTAATTCATGATGTGGCATGTACAGTATGAAAACTTCATTCTTAATTCTATGAGAATTTTTATGAAACCATTTTAATTGTTTCTCTTCGATGAAAGTTTTATTTTCCCATAATATATCCTAGTTTTTAATCTAATTTTTTGATGATGATCAATTCAACCTTTGATAAAAAAAAAAAGATATGCATTGGTTATATTTTATCTCTTTAACAAGTTTAGTAATGAGTATAACGATCTTATTGTTTCGATTGAGAAAAGAACCTATGATTAGCTTTTCATGAAATTTCCGAACAGACAATCTCAACAAAAATTTTCAATTTCTTGTTTTACTAAATTCAACCCTATATTTTTTTATCCGTAGATATGTTGAATGTACATAAATGACTATAAGTTTCTCTTACTTATAATTATTATTTTAGGAGGAATGTTTTTATATGTACTAATGATTTAATAACTATTTTTATAGTTCTAGAATGTTTTAAATGTTTCGGTTTATGCTTATATGAATATATCAAGAAAATATACAAACTAACGAGGCTACTACAAAATATTTGCTCGTAGATGGGAAAACTCTTCTATTTTGATTCATGGTTTCTCTTGACTGTATGGTTAGTCCACAGAGAGATTAAACTTCAAGAAAGAGAAATGTACAAATCCTCGAGAATTTCAATTGCACTTATATTCCTCACCCTCGCCGTAGAAATTGAGTTTAAGCTTTCCCCAACCCCTTCTCGTCAATGGACTCCTAACATATA
>Ga0325404_1006713_pt1 | contig 12063 bp, 5 predicted proteins | sample PopdelMetagenome_18_FD_205664 | JGI IMG/M metagenome (GOLD analysis project Ga0325404, IMG submission 205664) | Populus deltoides microbial communities from Bellville, Georgia, United States - Xylem-Control-R1 | ecosystem: Host-associated > Plants > Phyllosphere > Stem > Wood/Secondary xylem... | reverse complement strand
AAATAAAATCTCAACCGATTAACATGTCTTTTTAAGCTTATAATCTTGACATTAACACAAACTTCTAATGAAATTGAAAAGAGATGCCAACTATATATATATATATATATATATATATATATATATAAACTCAAATATGAAAGATCCAATTGTCTTTTTGAAAATCAAAGAGCTCAGTGCGATTGAATCCTTGAACTACAGACCTCTAAAAACGTATTAAGAAGATTAATCCTTGATGTTAATGTTTAGTCCCATCTCTCAAGGTAGCAGAAGCATTATCTTGCTTTGTGGTTTGGTAATTTTAGGACGAAAATGGTTTTGGGTTTTTAATAATAAGGAATAGCCATGTCATTTTAGAACTTGTTTATCTAAACAATGATCCTGAGCTTGTATAAGCAGGCAATGAGGATTCTCTATAATGTTTCTCGTAGATATTGGATCTTTTAGATTTTTCCCGTGTGAGTACTCTTGATAAAAATGTCATCCACATGAACACCAAACCTCTTACCACCTCACGATTTTGTCAGTTTATCTATCCTCGCTGAAAAGTTAGAGATCAGAAATTAAAGGGAAATGAAAGAGTTAAAAATTGAAAATAAAATAAAGATCTTGTAAGAACTCTTGCCCGAGAGACCAAAGCCACTACTTCTTTTACATGATCCTCTCGTAACTCCATAACTTGAAATATATCATCACCCCAGAGTGAGAGAAGGAAGGAATGGCTATGAAGAATTGTTTCCAAGTTAGTTCAGTGAGTACTACCACCAGAGCTGGAGTTTGCCATCCATTTGCTCCTGTGGAAAAGCTTCAATTGCCAACCTGTAAAGGACCCAACACATCCAATTTATCGTTGTCTTCACCTTCTTCATCCTTTCCTCGCTCACTGAGAAGCAGATGCCAAAAATCCCGCGTTGTCTGCAAAGCTCGTGAAGCTGTAGATGCAGGTTTACCAAATTCTATCTTAATATCTTTTTATGCATCTCTTGTTTGCTAGAACATCATGGAGAGAACTATACTTGGAGCGATATTTGCTAATCCCTTTTTAGCAACTGTGTCGCCTGCTTATTGAAGGAAGTGAACAAAAATTGAGTTAAAATTAGATTGTCCTTAGCCGTGAATCTCCTTAAGCAATTGCTAGTGACAGTGTTTCATGGAAGGGTATAATCTTCAATAAATCCAACAGAATTCTCTCTATTTTTTCACGAGGATGAATATTCTTGAAATTTGATCCATGCAAATGTTTGAAATGTGCAGTTCAAGTAGCGACAGATGCAAGCTGGGATACTGTGATTGGAAGCGACACCCCTGTTCTTGTGGAGTTTTGGGCACCATGGTGCGGACCTTGTAAGATGATAGCACCGGTAGTCGAGGAGTTGGCAAAAGAATATGCAGGAAAGATAGCTTGTTACAAAGTCAACACTGATGACTGCCCTAATATTGCCACGAAGTATGGAATAAGAAGCATTCCGACAGTGCTGTTTTTCAAGAAAGGAGAGAAGAAAGAAAGTGTTATCGGAGCAGTGCCCAAGACCACCTTGTCTAATTCCATAGACAAGTATATAGATGCTTGAAAACAACAAACTATGTGGAGCTATGATGGAGCTACAAGTGCATAGCAATTCAAACTTTCTTGCATGGCGTAAAATGTAACTATGAACTCAGTTCTTGTTCAAATTGATAATGCAATGTGCATCACTCTTTCTTCACCTTATGAATTCTCTTCCCTTCATCTGTAACTGTACAGAAACCCATTTAAGCGTATCATGCAGCGCATTGAAAGGTCCATTATTTAATTTGCAATTCATCTGGATTGCACTATGTTCTTCATTTTGATTTGCCACAGCTCCTGATCGTGCTTTTAAGTGAAATGCCATCGTTATGGTAATTCGATTAATCAATGCTAGGCACGATACTAGAAAAACTAGTTGCCAGTTGGCAAGATCTGATGACAGACAAGACCGAACACTTGACTAGCTTCCCTGCCTCGCCGCTTGTTTTCAGCCAAGCGGTTTTAAGGCATCACTAGCAAGCCCCCATTATTTGCAGCTCCTCGTGCTTCGCCATTCTAGAGATTTTACAACCCGGGAAAACAAAATTCGTTGGCTCAAAATTGAGCTGGTGAAAATTCTTTGTAGCTATAATTAATCCATCACTACTTGACATTATTTCATGAATTATGAGACTGGAAAATGAGCAGGATACACATGGAAAGAGCTCAACCGAAAAGCTATTCCTTCCCTGAATCCTCATTCCACGACTGTTAGAAAAGAGGCTGTATAGAATCATAATTAGGAAAACAATTAAAGTTAATGAGGCAACTCGAAGAGGATTTAATATTTCATTGATAAAACACTATGCTATATGTTTTACTTTTCCTCGAAAATTTAGTACAAAGTGGGAAGCAAGCCCTCAAGCCATTCCTTCGTGTAATGCCCACACTCGTGCTGCACAAGCAGCTGTTGAGACATCAGTATAATTAACGGAACCTTCAAGGGGATGGTTTCCAATCAAACTGAAGATTACTAAACCCATTAACTGCTCCTAGCCCACTAGGCAGCTGGTTCCCCAAATCATGTTGATGATTCATGCTCTGGTCTCGTACCATCGATGGCATACCCATCCGACCATTCATTACAGAGTTATTACCCATTGCAGCTCTGATTCCATTGACCACTGTAGACTGCACAAGTCCACCCATGGTGCCATATCCAGCACCCCCTATTCCAGAACTATTGACTGTCCCATTTCCCACCAGGCCATTTCCTCCATTGAGAACCGTATTGTTGCCTGTTGACAAAATCCCATTAACATTTTTCACGTCATTCACCAAAGAACTAACCCCAACCATTCCACCATTTCCATTAAGTTGGTTGGACAACATGATTTCATGTATGATTTTCTGGACAGAGCTTTGAGAATCACCATGGTCAGCCTCACCAGAAAGAGCTGGCTGTTGCAAGGGAATGTTTGCTGGTGAATTTGTGGAACTAATATGATTGGAAGCTGTCAAGGCACTATGAGATGTTTGTGGAGGATTATTTGATGATGAGGGTGTTGGTGACTGGAAAGGAGAAGGATTAGGTTGTGCCTGTGGAATCGTACCAGAGGAACCAGGAGATGGAATCTGAACAGAGTTTCCTCCATAGGGACTGCTTGCATTATTCATAGAATTTTGGTGTCTTGAATTCATTGAATTTTGGTGGAGAAGCCCCACAATAGTGCTGGCAGACGTGGTTGTAGATGCTGTGGTGAGTGAGTTATTTACACCAGCCATACCATTGCTAGCAGTGATTTGCATTGGGACCTGGGCGGAACTTCGATCACTATTTGAGATCTGGGGTATTGTTTGCAGCTGCTGCTGTTGCTGCTGCTGTCCCTCAGGCTGTGGAGCTTGACTATGGAACCCAGATGAAGAACCTGTCCTCCGAGGGAACTTGGCCAAACTATCTGAAACAAAATAAGTGAATAAATAATTCAGTGCCCAACATGACAACATAGGACAAATATGGTATGATGGTGATAAGTATGATTATCATAGCAACAGCACCATGAGCATGAATTTTTGCAGGAAACATTCACGGGGAACCTTCAAAAAATCACCAACATAAAAGTAAAAATAATAAAATAATAGCCCAAGTAAGAACTCGTCAAACATACCCATTGGTCCAGTTCCTGTTTCTCGGCTATAATCAATCAAGTCTTTCATACTATTTACCACTTCTGATATCTGCAATGATATGGAACAAATTATTACGAGAGAAAAAAATCAATCAGACAGCAGATAAATTCAGCAACCTCATTAAACATCCTTGAAATCACCATTATCCATTTGACATTCTTACAGTTAAAAATCTTTTCAGTGCCATATCAAGACTTTAAGGAATCATGGGTAAATGTTGACAAAATAATTAAGATCATTTTCAGCTGTTTGTGACAGATTTGTTAAAGCATGGGATAAGCAGGTAGAAGCCATCCAACTTCAACCAGCATTCATTACATTATCAAAAATTTACAACCCCAGATCATTGCAAAAGTTGTTTGTTGCAATAAAACCAGTAGTTCAGACCTAAAGATATTTCCAAGCCACAATTTCAAACAACCATGGTAGATAAGGAAATTTATAATTACAGTGGCAAATCAATGCCACAATATATTATAGAGATATTAATTAATCTATAGTGAATAGAGGATATTAATTACTATAATGAATAGAGGATGAGGCAATACAATGTAAGCTGGGGTAAAAAGAAAACATATTTGCATAGAGGCTAGCTAGAAGCATACAGAAATCATGATATTCCAGTACAAAATCAGCTCTTAAACTGTTGTATCTAATGGAATTTAGTAAAGTATAATGAAAGTTGTTGAAAAAGTAAAGCAACTGCCAAATCTTGTAGGAAAGTGAGCCATCCATGCTCATCATGTAATATGTCCTCAAGTACAATCATACCAAAAATAACAGACAAATTAACACCTGAAAGATCTAGTTGAGACAGTTGAGCAGAGCAACCATATTATGGAAGGCAATTCTGTCTAGGCATGACTACTTGGTACAAATTCATTGCAATGAGCAAAAGGACAGCATAGGAGAGCACATATGCATCAAATACTGGGAAAAAAAATCCAAATCTAAACGGCAAATGAGAATGAAGAAGAAAATAAGAACGCTTTCCTCTAGAAAAAAACAAAGTGAAAATGAACGAGTAAAGCTCAAATCGAAGACACTACAATATTTCAAACCAAAAGGTTCTCTTCAAAATTTTAAGAGACCCCAGACATACATCCTGTCATGGAACTAATTATAGAAAATGCACGCTACTCATGACATTTAACACTAAGCAACTACCAAGGAAATTCATGAGCCGCAATGACCCTAAAAGAATTTAGGAAATCACCTGAAGACACCGTACATATCTCTTAGTATATCCTAGATCGTTTACTAATGGCACTTCCAAGGCTTTTGCCAGTTGTCGAGCTGATGCAACAAACCTACAGAAGGATAACTCATCAATTAACAAATAGAAGGCATGGACAGCACCATACATGTATTACAAAAAATGACATTGCCCATTGCTTTCATGTATAACAGTTCATAAATGAATGGATGCAGAACTCATAAAAACACAAATTCCAGCAGATGTAGAGAAAATAAGTCTACAAACTATGAAACAAATGGTCAACCACAAAGGATGAATGGGAAGGTGCATAATTTTTATCACTTTGTGATAAATGTAAATTGTATCCCTTACATGTCATAAATCTAAGTAAATGCAAACTCAATCAAGACATAACTAGAAACATCCCTCCAACCATCTCTTAAATCATCTAATGAAGAATAGAAAAACTATGTTTGAAATGTAGTAACTGATAGTCTAGTCTCATATCTCTAATGGACATCCTAAGCAAAGATGAGAAGAAACATTGTAACCAAGTATTAATTTACATTTGTGTTCAATATCACAATCACACCATATAAATTCAGCTTGACAAAATGAATGAAAGATCGCTGTACATATCTAATGGAAATATTGAAAATCATTGAGCTTGATTGCCAGAGCAATGGTACTCAAATAATTGCAGCAGCTTTGTCACTATCAATACTGCATGCTCAACCAAAGGCTCATGGAATAGACACAATGTAGTGAGACAACTTACATGGTACAATTATTTTGCAACTCTGGGACAGATAAATTGGACGATGCAGTTTGAGTGGCAGCCTGATACTTTTGAGCTGCAGCACCAAGCTGACTTACCTGCAAAATGTAAGGAAAAACACTGAATACTTGATTTATATTTGTAAGTAGGAATCATCTTATAGACCCTAGATACCATATCACAGAAAAACCTGAATTCTTATCATTAACCACTTAACATAAGGGTTTGTTCAGTGATGAACTGAATATCGAGGTGAACTGGAAACTAAAGGTACTTTGGGCATTTCACAAAAATCAACAGGCTATAAACCACATAGAAAATAACACATAATAAACACAACCACACATGCAAAAAGTTTCCACAGGGCATTACTTAAAATCAATGTTTGTTCGTGATAAACTGGATATTTAAGGTGTTTTAGCCTTTTATGGAAATGAAAAGGGCCCCGAACCAGACTTTGCTAACAGCATGTCCATATAGAATCAACAAATATATAATCAAACTACAACACAAGTATCACAAAATCAGCTACATCAAGGTCCAATTCAATTCATTTATCTGATCCTGATCCACTGACCATCTCTATGGAAGCAAAAATCTTCCTAGTGCTGTGAGTTAAACAAGCATCAGTACATAAAGATGACATGACAAGCAAGAAGAAAGAATAAAAACTAAGTAATGGTGCTCTTTCATACCAAAACTGATTCTGAGCATTATTTCTAACAAGCTAACACCAAAAGCCACAAACAAATTCAATTAATTTCACTTCGAATGAACAACATACAAGGATTACACTGTTCAATGTTATTCCACATGCATCAAGCATGTTGATTGAAAAAGATTGATTAAAATAGCAATTCTTAACCTACTTAACCCATCATCAAAATGAATAACTTGTGCACAAAAAGGTACATATATTACTGAATATTGAACATATCAGTGTCAATCGGCTAAAATAGTGTGGGCTAAAATAGTGTGGGTAAAAAACGGTTTCCAACAGGAATTAAAAGTAATAAAGAACCTCTCGCCTAATTAAGTGAAGTGAGGGTAACCTGTGGTATCAACAATCTTCGAGGTATAAGCTCTTCATGCCGTCGAGCACAAAACTCCCATGAGCATATCTGGCAAAAGAATGGAGGAACAGAAGACAGAAGAAATCAGCCAACACTTCCTGAAGAATTTAGAAGACAGAGGAATTCAGCTAACACTTCCTGAAGAATTTAGAAGCTTATAAAAGCGAAAGGGAATTTCTCCAAAGTTTAACCTTCAAATCTGGAGAGAAGACTATCCGTAGTTGACCATCACGAACAACACGAAGTTGCTCAAAAACACTTTCCTGTATTGCTTTCGCATAATCCAGAACAATTTGACCGGATGAGTTTTGATATTCGCGTGGCATATCAACATAAAGAAGTTCTTCCAAGGTACCACTTTCATATTTGATTTTGAAAAGCCTGGGAAGAACCTCAACAGTTGCCTCTGAAAGTACAGAAGATCAAAATCAGATATAACATGATCCAGGGGCAGTTTTACAAAGAGACAAACTCATTCAAACTAGCACTGTCGAACAGTCTTATCCATGGACAAAAACAACATGCAATGAATTACAAGGATTCTGAAAATCTAACATACCAAAACCCCGGCCTGGCTTGCGATTGCAAATCTCACAATGCCATACATCCTGCAACATTTGCACGAATCATTACAATTTGCATCCATAATTGGCTCTACAAGAAATTAAGCAAGTTTTATCAAAACTATATAACTAACTTCTCTAGCATAGCTACCACTAACATCATGGGAGCATCTTTCTGGATTACATATAAGCATCCAAAAAGAACATTAAGAAGATACTATGAACGTATAGATATTTGAAATGATATACCTAAGAGTCTATTTTCACCTAAGACACCAGTTTAGAAGAACTTGATTGAATTTACTTCACAACAACAATTTTACAAAATCACCAAGTTTTCTCTAGCAGCAGACCTGAGGGAAAACACCAGCTGTTTGCCGGCCACTTCCATACATAGAAACACACCACTTCTTTTTTGCATGGGGAGCAAAGAACTCAGAAACAAATTTCCTCCAGAAATCAATGTTATTGTCCTGCATGAAAGGTAGGGAGCTATTACAAATAAATAAATAAAAAGAAGCCAAAAGCAAACACCGAGAACAAAATCTTTTCAAGGAAGTCGTACTTCAGGTCTGCGCTGCTGTTGATGCATGTAATTTGTGAGACGACGGGCACACATCCCAGGTTCATATACTGATTTTACTGGAGATCTCAAAGGTAAGTTCTGTTGTTGAAATTGTTGTGGTAATTGAGGCCTTTGCTGAGGCATTGCCTTCAAAAGTTGCTGTTGTTGTTGCTGTTGCTGTTGCTGTTGTTGATGCATTTGCAGAAGCCTTTGCTGATGCAAAAGATTTAGTTGCACAACAGCCTGCTGAGAAGACTGCCTTGACATGTGAAGGAACTGCTGCTGCTGCTGCTGCTGTTGCTGCTGATGCTGCTGCTGCTGATGCTGCTGCTGCTGCTGCTGATGCTGATGCTGCTGCTGCTGCTGCTGCTGCTGCTGTTGTAAAAACAAAGATTGATCTGAATGTTGCGGTTCCAACTTTACCGTTGACAAATTTCGCATCGCCTGAATTTGCTGTGGCTCCAACTTGACTGGACCCAGATTTCTAAGTGGCTGCGGCTGCTGTGCTCCATGCTGATCATTTGTCACATGTGGCTCCATCTTAACAGGTCCAACACCAGCTAACCCTCCTCGTATTGATTGAAATTGATGTTGCTGCTGCACCTGCTGGGCGTTGTGAGAGCCAGAGAACTGTTGCATTGATTGCTGACCATGCTGGAAACTTTGTGCTTCAAGTTGTTGGGACTGTTGTTGATCGGGCAACAACTGGTTGCCGGAAGGATTTGAAAACTGTTGTCCCTGAACTTGACCTGAAGGTCCAGGATTAACCATATTTGACGGTACAAATGACGATGGAGGACCATTGAAACCCATTCCATTACCAACATTTGAAAGTGGATCAGACTCTGCCCCGGCATCAATATTTCCACGCTGACTGCTCCCTGGCCCAGGAAGTCCAGGATTTGGACCTCCGTTCCCAAAAGACTGGTTCAGGAGGGAGGGCACATTTCCAAGCATGCTCATGTTATTAAACTGAGTACGGGGGGACATTAGAGAAGGGAATGCTGTTTGGGAACTCAAAGGACCACCTTGAGCTCCCAACATCCCCGAATTTGATCTCAAAAGTGAAGGAGAAACAGACTGGGCACCCCCAATTGGAGTAGGCGGCCCCGAGGGTACCATCTTACCAAGAATCACAATAAAAAAAACACTATTTGGAGTACAATACTATCTAAAACAACATAAATTGAATAACCTAAAATTGCATAACAAAGCAAGATAAAGCACTCAGACAGCTGGACTTAGTCACCACTTGAACTCCACATCCAACACTGCAGACATCAACGTCCTCAGTATGTGCCAAATATGTTTTGTGCCTAAGCAAATGGTGCTGCGTTCTCTGAAACATGAGGCACACACCAAAGAAGACCAGAAGCAAAGAAGAATCTTCGATTCTGAACATTCTACAGCCGCGCTGTCTTGACACGACCAGCGATCTTTAAATGTTTCTCGCATGAATCTCTGTATGACATGAGCAGCTTCAGATCTATGTGAATCTATATAAAGCTAAATAATTCAAAAATAAAAAATTACCAAATTTTCGCTGCTAAATAAGTTTTTGAAATAACTTTGTAGTGGAAGGATAACACATCTCAAAATCCCAACAAATTACCAAACAAAGAACATGTCCCAAGTCAAAAAAAATAAATATATATCTATCAAGTTAAATAAAAATCATAAAATAAAACCTTATTCACCCTATCCAGAATCTCGAAATCCAAACAAAGACTTCAAGATTAAAACTTTAAAAAAAAATAAAAAAAAATACTCAAAACAGAAACAAGTAATTTAGAAAGGTTGAGAAATACACTAAAACAACTTTGTTGGAGCTTCAATAAACTAAAAAGAATACAAAACTAAATAAAGAATAATGGGTTTCCATGGAAATGACAAAAGTTGAAGAATTTGAGCTGAAAAAAACTTGAAATCAACAACTTACCACGATACAATACTCAAGTTGATATCCTCCCAAGAAGATTTCTTTCAATGAAACTACAATCTCAACAAGAAAAAAAAAACACTTTTTACTGAATACAAAGAGGTGTTTTATTTGAGTTAAAAAGCTCTCAAGACTCCAGGGCCTTGTTTTGTTTCACTCATCCTCTTCAAAAATCTAATCTTTCTCTGTTGTCTTTCCTTTTTTTAGTTCTCTGTAGATGTTTGTGTTGTTCTGTGTCCTTGTTTGTGTGTTGCTGAATCTAGAGAGAGAGAGGGAGATTATTTTTCAGAGAGAGAGAGTTGAGAGAGATTGTGTGTCTCCTTGCGGACGTCAAATTTGTATCCGATAGGATTTAATTTTTTTCTTCTTTCATTCTTTTTCTCTCTCTAGAAAATGAAGTCAAATGCTATTCTTTCTCTATTCCTTCATTCGCTTATGTGTTTTTTTATGTGGATGTTACATGTATGCTTTGTATGCATGGTTTGTCATACTTATTATATGGGTCATCACATGACATAACATAACATCATGCACTGGTTTGGGCCTGTTGCATCTCAGGACCCGAAAATGACATTGGATTTGTGGTTATTTACAGAGATATCCAGTTAGGGTTGGTGCTGTAATGAATTCTGTGTGAGCGCCTGGACCGTTTCTGTCTGTTGACTGTTTTGCCACGTGTCCTCTCTGTTTTTTTCTTTTTTTCCTTATTTCTGAGGACGAGATCGTAAGATTTTATGCTAGTAAAAATTTTGCAGTTAAGGGATTGGTGAAGATTAAACTCTTTGTATTTTCAAAGTATTTTTGAAAAAAAAATTATTTGTTTTAATTTTTTTTATTTTTAGATTATGTTGATATTAAAAATAAATTTTAAAAATAAAAAATATATACATTATTTTAATACATTTATAAATAAAAAATATTTTAAAAATAATTAGTTCCAATTCTTTTGATGAATTTAGCAGTCTTTTTTCTACCGAGAATGTCACGTCACCTTCACACATGGAGTTCTTAACTCCCTCCTTGTTACAATGCAACTAGTATAAGGTGTATTATGATATCAACATTGAATTATTTGTAAAATGCTGAATATTAAATTAATTATTACTTAAAACATTTAATTATACATATTTTTTATAATTTAGCAATTATTTATTCATGTCTTTTCATATAATTCACATTTGTTGGGTTAAATTTCTCTTTTGTTCTTATTCCTTGAGAATTGTATATGTATAAAAAAAGCAAATACACAACAAAGTTAGCGAGAATTGAATTATGCATCTTTTAAAATGATTTTGAAACCTTATTAAAGAATATTAATTCAAAGAAAGATTTATGCAATTAGATGATTTCAAGAATAATTCATAAATATTCTTTTACTTTAGAGTTTTGTTTTCATAATATATGAAATGATGTTTTTATTAATCACAATGTTTTTCAAGTTAATAAACCCTGTAAGATTTAATGTGGGTTTAATAATACAGTAAAAAATATTTTTTAATTAAAAATAAATTAAAATTATATTTTTTTATTTTTTTTATTTTTAATATAAATACATCAAAATTATATGCTTGAGTGATAAAAAAGAAAAAAATGAAGCAACAATATCAAGCATAGCGTTTGGTTGGTTAAGAGGCTATAATTGTTTTCATCTTCTTTTTTTCCGGACAAGGTGGAATTTTTTTGTTACGGTGCATGCCGAGGTGTAACACATGTAAATGTTTGGTATTATATATAATATATGATATTTTTAAAAAGTATTTTTTATTAAAACAATAAAAAAATCAATTTAGTATTTTTTAAAATAAAATATACTTTTAAAAATCAAAGTTATAAAAAACATTAAAAAAAACAAAAAAACAAAAGCTATCACGCTGTAGACACTCTCGAAAACGAACGGGCTCGGAGGGGAAACAGTGAAAGAAAAACATCCATGATCGCATGCACGCCAACTAGAAGAGAATTTGCACGGCTCAAAGTACTTTAATGTGCATTGGATCAGCGAATGTAAATACACTCACTTTTTGTTCGTTTGAGTGTCTCAATCATGGCCGTTGAAGGGTCCCAGGCCCATTCAACTATTTTTAGCCCTTTGAGCTTGGACGAGTAGAGAAATGCATGGTGGTGGATGCCGTACTGTCATCCATTCGAATTCTTTCTTGTTTTCATGCTTTTGTATTTACCGTATTGTTAGGACTTGACATGTAGCGCAGATCGAATCAATTTTTCTAACATATAAAAGAAAAATCGAGGTATTGCTGACGTTTTTTT
>Ga0325404_1006710_pt1 | contig 12066 bp, 6 predicted proteins | sample PopdelMetagenome_18_FD_205664 | JGI IMG/M metagenome (GOLD analysis project Ga0325404, IMG submission 205664) | Populus deltoides microbial communities from Bellville, Georgia, United States - Xylem-Control-R1 | ecosystem: Host-associated > Plants > Phyllosphere > Stem > Wood/Secondary xylem... | reverse complement strand
ATTTCATGTCTATGTATTTATATTTATTTAAATTATCCATCCATAATGATATTTTTGTTATATAATGCATATCATAAATATTATGGTTGATAGGTGTGAGTATAATTGTGGAATTGAAACCCAGGATAATTGGGTCGGGAATTAAGTTATGAGATGCGAACTGTTAGAAGTGTAAACAGGTTACATGTCGGTAACTTGGGACCTTCCAGTATAGGGGGGACTCTGTCGAAATTCTGGTAGATGTTAATACAAAGACCATGAATATGTATATATATATATATATAAAAATTAACTACTCTGTTTTTTACTATTGACATGAGATTGTGGTTTTATCCCAGAAATGGAGGATGTTACAACTAAATAAAAAAAATTTAACATTAACAAACTAAATTAAACAAAAAAAATTCATTAAAAGAAAAAAACAAATTTTTTTTAAAAAAACAGCTCAGCGTTTCATTTACTTTCTAGTATATATTATAATATAATATATTAATAGTGGGGCAAGTCTAAAAGGCGTGGGGGCGTGGGAAAGCTACTGCATTTTCCCCATGTCTTTTAGAGTATTGTTAATAAAATATATAATATTTTAATATATATATATATATATATATATGTATATATATATATATATATATATATATCACTGTGAATTACAATAGTAATTCACAGTGATTCTTCCCCCTTCTTTTTTTCCTAACTTTTTCCTTTTTTCTTTTTTTTTGTTTTGTTTTTTCAAAATTATTTTTTTTTCAACTTTCCTAATTTTTCTTTTTTTTCATTTGTTTTTTCTTTTTTTTCCAAAATTATTTTTGTTGATTTTACTTTTTAAATATTGACCTGGTTAAAATTTTTGTTTTGTAATTTTTTTCTTTAAAATACTGTGGATTGCTGCGATATTTTTCCATATAGTTTTTCTATTTTATTTTATAAAATTATATTTGTTGATTTTTTTTAATAGGGAGTTGAGTGAGAATTTAGTTTTGTAATTTTTTCTTTAAAACATTGTTGATTGCTACAGCGTTTCTCCGCATGGTTTTTTTTTAATGATTTTCTCCGAAATTATCTTTTTTTATTTTATTTTTTAATATTGAGCTGGTTAAAAATTACAATTACAATATGTGAGGAAAACACTGTAACTTTCCTCGAAAATTACTGTTGATTGCTACAATATTTTTTCCCACATGGTTTTTTTTTTCCTGTTTTTGTTATGTTTTTCCCTAAAATTATCTTTGTTAATCTTATTTTTTAAATATTAAGCTGGTTAAGAATTGCAATTACAAGTAAATACAAATTTTTCCTCACAAAACACTATAGATTGATACAGTTTTTCTTCACATGGTTTTTTTTCCAGTTTCTTTTGTGTTTTCTTTTTTTATAATATTTTTTTCCAAAATTATCTTCGTTGATTTATTTTTGATACTGAGTTGGTTAAAATTTAACTTTGTAATAAATCTTAATCATGTGGGGAAAGCATTGTAGCTTTGCTCATAAAACATTGTGGATTGCTACAGTGTCTCTCCGCATGGTTTTTTTTGTTATAATTTTTTCAAATTATCTTTTTTAATTTTATTTTTTTAATATTGAGTTGTTTGTGAATTACAATTACAAGTCATTACAAATAAGACTAAATCATGTGGGGAAGCACTGTAGCTTTCATTACAAAACATTGTGAATTGCTACAGTGTTTCCAACATGATTTTTTCCCCTTTTTTTGGTGTTTGTTTTGTTTTTTTTTTCTAAAATTATCTCTGTCGATTTTTTTTAATATTGAGCTGATTAAGAATTTAGCTTTGTTATTTTTTTCTTTAAAACACTGTGAATTGTTGCAGTGTTTTCCTATGTGATTTTTTTATGATTTTTTCCAAAATTATCTTTGTCGATTTTTTTTTAATATTGAGTTGGTTAAGAATTATAATTACAATAAAGCTAAATCATATGAGGAAAGCGTTGTAGTTTTTCTCACAAAACACTGTGGATTGCTACAATATTTCTCTAAATGGTTTTTTATTTTATTTTATTGGGAAAAATGCTATAGTTTTCCTCACAAAACATTGCCAATTGCTGCAATGTTTTTTCTCATTGGTTTTTTTTCTTCCAAAATTATCTTTGTTGGTTTTTTTTTAATATTAAATTGGTAGAGAATTTAGCTTTGTAATTTTTTTTGCTTTTTATTAACTGAAAAGCTAAATCATGTGGCAAAAGCACTGTATCTTTCCTCACAAAATATATATATACACGAGATGACATGCCCGTGCGCTGCCGCGAGCTTATAAAACAAATGCACTTGATAGTGTTATAATTGTAAACCAGGGCTAGATAAGTAATAGAAATTAAAGGTATGATGAAGCAAATATTTCATAACGGAAAAAAAAATTGTGTTGGTAATCAAAAACTTAGAGACTGAACAAAATAATTTGTAGCAATCTACAGTATTTTGTGAGGAAAGATACAGTACTTTCGCCACATGATTTAGCTTTTCAGTTAATAAAAAGAAAAAAAAATTACAAAGCTAAATTCTCTACCAACTTAATATTTTTTTTAAAAAAAACCAACAAAGATAATTTTGGAAGGAAAAAAACCCATGAGAAAAAATATTGCAGCAATTGACAATGTTTTGTGAGGAAAACTATAGCACTTTTCCCAATAAAATAAACTAAAAAACCATTTAGAGAAATATTGTAGCAATCCACAGTGTTTTGTGAGAAAAACTACAACGCTTTCCTCATATGATTTAGCTTTATTGTAATTATAATTCTTAACCAACTCAATATTAAAAAAAAATCAACAAAGATAATTTTAGAAAAAATCATAAAAAAATCACATGGGAAAACACTGCAACAATTCACAGTGTTTTAAAGAAAAAAATTACAAAGCTAAATTCTTAATTAGCTCAATATTAAAAAAAAATAAAATTAATAGAGACAATTTTAGAAAAAAAATAACAAAACAAACACCAAAAAAAGGAAAAAAATCATGTTGGAAACACTGTAGAAATTCACAGTGTTTTGTGATGAAAGCTATAGTACTTCCCCACATGATTTAGCCTTATTTGTAATGACTTGTAATTGTAATTCACAAACAACTTAATATTAAAAAAATAAAATTAAAAAAGATAATTTGAAAAAAATTATAATAAAAAAACCATGCGGAGAGACACTGTAGCAATCCATAATGTTTTATGAGCAAAGATACAATGCTATCCCCACATAATTAAGCTTTATTACAAAGTTAAATTCTAACCAACTCAATATTAAAAAAAATACAATCGACGAAGATGATTTTGAAAAAAAATATTACAAAAAAGGAAAACACAAAAGAAACTAGAAAAAACCATGTAAGGAAAAACTATATCAATCCATAGCGTTTTGTGAGGAAAAACTTATATTTACTTGTAACTATAATTCTTAACCAGCTTAATATTTAAAAAATAAAATTGACAAAGATAATTTTAGGGAAAAACATAACAAAAACAGAAAAAAATCATGTGGGAAAAAACACTGTAGCAATCAACAGTAATTTTCGAGGAAAGTTACAACGCTTTCCTCACATATTGTAACTGTAATTTTTAACCAGCTCAATATTAAAAAATAAAATAAAAAAAGATAATTTTGGAGAAAATCATAAAAAAAAACCATATGGAGAAACACCGTAGCAACCAACAATGTTTTAAAGAAAAAAATTACAAAACTAAATTCTCAATCAGCTCAATATTAAAAAAAAATTGACAAACATAATTTTGAAAAATAAAAAAATAAAATAGAAAAATTATTTGGAAATACATCGCAGCAATCTACAGTATTTTAAAAAAAATTACAAAGCAAAAATTTTAACCAAGTCAATATTTGAAAAGTAAAATCAATAAAAATAATTTTAGAAAAAAAATAAAATAAAAAAGTTGAAAAAAATAATTAAAAAAATAATTTTTTTTTAAAAAAAGAAAAATTAATAAAAAATAAAAAAAATCACCATGGATTACTGTTGTAATCCACGGTGACTGATTTGTGTGTGGGGTGCTTTGTGATAATGCTGTAATATATATATATTGCAACGGATGCCCTGAAACCAGAAACCAGAATAATAAGAAAAATGGAACGCCAATTGTCAAAGTGATGAAGTGGCAATGTTCTTGTCCCCTGCTACCGATCGCAAAACCGATTACCTTAGCTCACGAGGAGAAGGTCTTGTAAACAAAAATACAGCGCCGCTTCAGCCGCTCTTACTATTAAAACCCTCCACCACGCTCCGCCGGCACATCCAACTCTTTCACCGCGCCAATCAATCACATCCACTCGGTCTGCTTTGAGTTCGTTTAAGCGGCTGATGAAGCAGAGGATCCTCTGCTCTCGCATTTTCACTCTCCCTTTTTATTCTACAAACTTCATTCCTGTTCGAGCCTCCATATCCATAGCTCGCCTTTTCACTCTCCCTTCCCTTTCTCTTTCTCACCCCAATATAATCATGCCTCAGGTACACGCAAATCCCAATTCTATAATAATTGATAGTGTTTTGTTTATACTTGTTGGATGAATTGGGGTTTTTGCAGAGAGGACAACAAAATTGTAAAGCCGAGGCAGATACCGATAAGGCGGCTTCTTCTTCATCGATGCCAAGTGCGGTGGCTGAAGCAGTCACTAACAGATTTGGTGGGTTGAGTATAATAGCTGAAAACGAATTACATAAAACTATTTCGAAGCCTAAGTCTTATCAAACAATTGCCAATGCTGATGTTGAAAATGTGTCCGAAACAACTCCAAAAAGCACTGCAAGTTTGAGCAAAATATTTAAGGGTAATTTGTTGGAGAATTTTACAGTGGACGATTCGACCTATTCACTTGCTCAAATAAGAGCCACTTTCTATCCTAAATTTGAAAATGAAAAGTCTGATCAAGAGGTACTCTTGCTGATTTCTCTCTTTTGATTCTTTGTTTTCATTTTTTTTATGATTTAGATAATTTGTTGCTTGTTCATCGCAGCTTTAACCAATTTATTTCTTCCACTTTGATATGCGCAGATTAGGGCCAGGATGATAGAGGTGGTGTCTAAAGGGTTGGGAACCTTGGAGGTAAAGGGTCTGTAAAACCTTTGTATTAAAAAGCTGTTGACTTTACACGCTATTTGCTGCCTCTTTTGTCTGTTTTAGCAAAACCCACAAAACCCACACATTATGGAATTGACAACATTCGGCACTTTGGACTGGTCATGAAGTGAAAATCCTTAAAACTACAGTTAGATTTTTCCAGTCTTTCGTAGATATTATCTTAATCCAGAATTTTGGCTTATTGTTCTTCGGATGTTTTCTTCTAGTTTAGTGATATGCTTGACTGCTTGGCTTTGTTAGTAATGGCCTTTTCCACAGGTAACTCTTAAACATTCTGGGTCACTTTTTATGTATGCGGGTCATGAAGGTGGAGCGTATGCCAAAAATAGCTTTGGGAATGTGTATGTGCAAAATATCCTTCACCCTCTTCTCCTCTCTCCCCATGTCTAGCGGTTCTAGTGTACTGTTTTATCAATTTTATACTGGTGCTGTTTATTACTCGATTGCTCATCTTATTATCTGCTTTTGCTTAATTGGTGGGCAGGTGTGTTTCATGCACTGACTGTACCACATTTTTCATACTCCATCATCAATGGTTACTTTTACTAATTGCATAAGATGTAGCTTGCTGAACATAGTTTTCTAATATAGATACACTGCTGTTGGTGTCTTTGTTCTTGGACGGATGTTTCAAGAGGCATGGGGAACTGCAGCTGGAAAGAAGCAAGTGGAGTTCAATGATTTTCTTGAGGTAATATTGGAAAAAGATTTAGAATGAGCTAAAAATGGAAAAGAGAATAGATTCTTCACGCCCCTTTTTGACCTGTTAAAAAAAAAATTTTTTAGTCAATCCTACGTTGTTTGATGATAATTAAACAGTTTCTGTTTCTCTCTCTTCTTCTCATCATTTATGTCCCCTTTTGTCTGTGGCATTTAGATTTATGAATAATGCTTATATCAACAATTTTAAGGCTCCATTTCTTTCCAGCTTTCCTTATCTAATTACAATGCTGGTTTGCTTGCTGATTTCTGATTCCTCATCTGGTTCAACGTTTTTCCTAGTGCATCATCTTTCTACTATTTGAGCATAATTCCTATTATCTTATCATTATATTGTGGCTCACCATCAAAACAGTAACATTAAGGTGCACCTGTCAGAACTAACAGTATCATTTCCTCCATTCAGATAAACCGCATGTGCATATCAATGGAACTAGTTACTGCTGTTCTAGGAGACCATGGGCAACGCCCTCGAGAAGATTATGGTAGTGTGCTTCTTCCGAATTTTTTGACTTAGAATTTCCAAGAATACTTCACATGATCTTTAAGACACCTACTTCCCATCATTATTCTTTTATAGAATTCATTGCAAGTTTGAACTTTTATTAGGAAGTTATTATTTGATTGATCTGGTTTGGCGTGAGAGCATAAGTTTTATGGTGTTGATTGGATGGTCAAAATTTGGTATTCATGGTTTTATTATGCCTCGGATTTTGGCAAGGAACTTCAAAAGAAGATGAATAGTGGGTGCAAATAATTGCGACTTTGTCATTATTATGGAATTGGCAGTGTGATGTGTACTTTAAAATTGAATTCACAAGTCAGATTATTGTGAGGACACATGTTTTCCCTTCTCCAGTATGTTGGCTACATTTAACTAACTCCTTTGGGCTTGTGGAATTTCTTTACTAATGCTTATGTCCTTTGTTCTTGCTGCAGTGGTGGTGACGGCAGTCACAGAACTGGGCAATGGAAAGCCAAAGTTCTACTCAACTCCTGAAGTGATTGCCTTTTGTCGGAAATGGCGCCTTCCAACAAATCATGTTTGGTTGTTCTCAACAAGGTAATGGTCTGGAATCTGTATTGTTTTAGTCTGTTGTAAGAATTGGTTTAATTTAGTGATTTATCTCTCAAATAATGGTTGTTATAGCTTTGATAGAAGATAGTCTCTGGAATTCTGAGATGTGTCTGTCTTACAATTTCAAAGCGTTTGGAACAATTGAGGAAGGGTCAGAATTAAGAAATGTCATCTGATTAATCTGGGTGGAAGGAAGAGAATCAGATTTTGGAATAGAGTTCAAAGAGGATTTACATGAGATATCACCAAGGGAGAATTATAGATGAAACTCTTATCGATCAAAAGAGTAGAAAGATTAGAAAGAAACTAACACTGAGCAAGGATGGGGCACTAGGACTCTAGCAATACAAAATACGATTAATTTGACCAATATAATGTCCATAAAAAAAGAAAATTACAAAACTTTCTTTTGTATGACTGGTTGATTTTGGTCAAGAAACTTCACCTGTCCCTCCACTTTTGAGGTCCCTGCAATGTTTGCTAAGAATGAGCTGTAAGCCAGCTCGGGTTTTCTTAACTGAGAATTTCCTTCATTGGGAAGCTTTTCATCGTGTATAGGAAATTTTCACAAAAGCCTCAAAATTGAGCTCTTAATTGAGGAACTGAAAGAAATCCTAAAGCACTGCATTCTAAGTGGTAAACTTAAATTTTCCTTGCTGGAAGAAATTTTGACAGTTGATGGCTGAAAATTTTAGAAATATGGCTAGACATTGTGTAAAATGCTGAAAAATACAGCCAGATGGCTGCATCATACCTTTTTCTTCTATGTAGCTGCCTGGCTGGTTTCTGCAATGGAAGACTTGGTACAAAGAGGAAACTTTTTGTCTGCCCTTTTATGATCGCTAAATCAGGCATTCATTTTATTTTCTGGTTATGCCACAATAGTTTCATTATCTTCTGTTTCTATTTTCTTTGTTCCTTTCCTTTTCTTTCAAGTTATGTTTAAGATTTAAGGAAATTACAATAAAGAGAAGTTTAAGATTAAGGAAATTACAATAAAGAGATTTCCTGGAAAAGGGAATTGTAGGCTGGAAGGATTTCCAAGTTTTCCGATTTACTTTTAATCTTATCTTCTAGGCTAACTTTTTTTCTCTCTTTCTTCTCAAAGAGGGAATTAGGTTTCTTCAGTGTAGAAATGCCATATAATATCTTGTCTTGAGTACCAGAATTACACTTCTTTTCTTTTATTGCACATGGTAAAAAGAAAGCAAAAAATAATCTCTTTATACTTGTTTGGTTCTTATTTTTCTCCAGAAATGAAGTTTAAAATCAGATCTTGTAATCTAGCAATCTACGTTTCAATTTTATTTTCTTGGCAGACTTCTTATTTTTCATCTTCTCAAAGAAGAATTAAGTTCTCGCCAGTATAGAAATGCCATTGACATTTGTTTTGAAGACCAAAAAAATACTTCTCTTCTTTCCTATTTGGGTGCATCTGACACAAGAAACCAAAGGAAAATCTATTTATAATCTTTTTGTAATATTATTTTCTTTCTGGAAGAAAGTTCAAATCATCGAAATTTAGCAATATAACTATTATGGTACACTGGAAGGATAATGGGAATTTTTATGCACCACTAGTCTTGGTATCATTAAATCCACTAACGTTATAAATGGCTACTGTTGGAACAGTCATTGAAAGACATTGTTGAGTACTTTATTTTTTAAGCCCCAATTAATGTTTGATAAAAGGTAACTCACTTGAAGAAATTTTTATTACAAGTGACTTTTGAACTGCTCAGTGTGTGATCTTACATGTCATGAAAACTAATTGAGATACATTTTTTAATTTATATATTTACTTTGTTAATCAAGGAAATCAGTGACATCCTTTTTTGTGGCCTATGATGCATTGTGTGAGGAAGGATTGGCAACAACTGTATGTAGGGCTCTTGATGAAGTTGCTGATATATCTGTGCCAGGTGGAGTTTTAAAGTAGAATGTGCTTCAATTATGTTGTGATTTTAGATTATTGAATTATATGTGAACTAATAAAGTCAGGGATTTTTGAAATTTCTCTGTTTTCCACTGTCATGAAATTGTGCATGAGGGATGGTTGTGGGAAACAACATAATTTTTTAACAACAGATGAAAAGGTGAATGGTATACATAAAATCTATGCACTGTTGGGATGGAAGGGTGAGGTGTGCTTGTGCTCAGAATCAATTATTGATAATTCAGAACAAACATCTATTTTCATGCTTTTAAGTTACGTCATAATCAATGAGAGTTGAAAATGTAATTTAACCAACTTAAGATATTGATAGCAGTAATCAGCTTTTATGGTTATCCAGGTTCAATAGACCATATAAAAGTGCAGGGTGAAATTTTGGAGGGTCTTGTGGCTCGTATTGTTGGTCATGAGAGCTCAAAGCACATGGAGGAGGTATTGAGAGAATATCCTCCTCCACCAGTTGAGGGAGGTATGATGCTTTGCCTTGTGTATTGTGTTCCCATCTCTTTTTATTTTTTATGGTCATTTGGAGACTCTTAGTCATCTTTTGATTTACTTACTGTTCTACTTTTTGAAGTTGACGAGCCCATAATATTTTTCATTTAGATGATACTTGTGTATCCTACTATGGTCCCTCCAGTTTTTGATGTGCATTTGGAGACGTGTATAGACATAAAATGCTTGTAATGGACCCATGCCTATCCTCATTTATTGGTTCACCATTTTTTGTGACTTTGTTGAAAGGTCAATGCAATGCCCTCCCTTCCCCTTCTCTACCCTTGTGATCACTGCACAGACACAATCAATGAAACTCACTTTTTGATATTTCGGAATTACATCTAATTTGGTTTTATACTCCAGCTGGCCTTGACCTGGGGCCAAGTCTAAGGGAAATCTGTGCTGCAAATAGGTCAGATGAAAAACAGGTGAGTCAGAGTTATATTCAACCTGAAAAAAAAAAGCATTATATTTGCTTTAGAAAATTAGATTGTAAAAGTAACTTAATTGAATGCATTGCTGTTTGATTTGTGAAACACTGCTGCAGCAAATAAAAGCCCTCCTTCAGAGTGTTGGCTCTTCATTTTGCCCTAACTTTTCAGACTGGTTTGGGGTTGAATCTGGTGATAGTCATTCAAAAAATGCCGACAGATCTGTTGTCTCAAAATTTTTAAAAGCTCACCCTTCTGATTTTTCTACCACAAAGTTGCAGGTGAGGCCATTCAATATTATTATAAAATGTTGCTTCATAATTAATTTTCATGCTCTCAAAATAATGCAATCCTTCGGGACATTGTTGACTGCTATCATGGTTTGTGAATTAATTGAACTTTTTTGTGGAGCCAATATTGTGTTAAAAAGCTGCATATGGTACTGGTTTCTGAAGTTGTAATTTTAATTCTTGATTGATCTAGGAAATGATTCGTTTGATGAGAGAAAGGCGTTTACCAGCTGCTTTTAAATGCTATCATAACTTCCACAAAATCGGTTCTGTATCTGTTGACAATCTTTTCTATAAATTGGTCATTCATGTCCACAGTGATTCTGCTTTTCGGCGATATCAAAAAGAGATGAGGTTTTTGTTTGAACATACAATCTAAATTCTTGTTTTAAGATCATTAGTTTTTCACAAATAATGTTTGCTTTTATCTTATTATCCATGCTGCCTAATTAAACGATTTCCATGCTGTAGGTACAAGCCGGGATTATGGCCATTATACCGAGGTAAAACTCTTGAATCTTGTGAATAAGGACGATTTAACTTTAGGTTGCATTCCAAAATTTCAGTTGTAATACGCATCTTTTATTATTATGCTTATATGAAGTCTTGTATTTGGAAATGTTTGATGAGTTGCATTTTTGTAAAAATGCTATCTGATAGTGATTTAAGCATTGTTTGGATGTGAAGCAAAGTACTCAAATGTTTCCCAAGACATATTAGAGAATATAACATAATTGACGGTGCAAACTTGGATGTTCCAAACAGTATAAAGGCCGAGAAATACATGAGTTAATCAAGATGCAATTTTATATTTATAAGCCCCATTGCCAATTTGTTATGCTCAATAACTGAAATGAATCAATGAAAGGGGACAAATGTCTGGTTGATACTTATAAAAATCTCTATATTATATGAAATGTTATCACACACACACACTCTATTTCTCATGTGGATCTGTTGGGTTTTTAGAGGGGTGGGGGAAAATGGGAAGCGGGAGCTTATGAGTTATGCACAGTACTTCTAACACCTTTTTATGGATGTAGGGTTTTTTGTTGATATTAACTTATTCAAGGCTAATAAGGAGAGAGCTGCTGAAATTGCAAAAAACAACAACATAGATGGAAATGTTAATGATAGAGCAAAAGATGGTTTAGCTGATGATGATGCAAATTTGATGATCAAACTGAAATTTCTTACATACAAGGTATGTGCTCTTCAACATATTTTTATTTGATTTAAATTGAATCAGAAAGTATAAAAGTTTTGTTCATGTTTGGAGGTTAGAAACTTGCAAAGCAATGATGCTTTTAATTATATATTTTTGTTAAGTGCTGCATTTGTTTGTTTAATTTTTTTAAAACAGATAGATTATCACAAGGATTTCTACAAACATTTTTTTTTTAATTTATAAAACTTACAGAATAGCTCAATTATTCCTCTACAAAAAGCGTAGAATTTATCAATTCAATTTTAGAAATTTTCCCCCTTTCTCCTCAATGCACTTCTCCTTTCTGGTTATTTTCTTTGTATTTTATGAAGTTGCTTTTCTTTTTTAAATTGGCTTAATACTAATATGGTGCCTTTACTTTTCAAGAACAATTTTGTACCTTTCATCTCTACTTTAAATTTATTCAAGCATAAAAAAAATAAGAAAACATTATTAATGAATGTTTTCCAATTTAGGAAACAGTGCCCGCATTTAAATCTGCATTGAAAATAAGAAAAGATGAAGAGAGATTAGGAAAGATGAACCAAACAGGCTCAGCGTGTCCTTAAAAAAAGGGATATATGGAAAATCTCTTTAAATATTTCTCCATTTTTTTTTTCAGTAAAACTTGAAGAATCAAACTTTTCTAATCTATACTGAAAAAAAAATGATGTTCTTGATAATTAAATTTTCCACAAGTAAATGTAAATCTGCTATATTTGTGGACATGTGGATTCATGTAGAATTTGTAAGCTTATTTAAGCAATATGGTACTGACTGGAGGAGAACT
>Ga0325404_1006709_pt1 | contig 12068 bp, 8 predicted proteins | sample PopdelMetagenome_18_FD_205664 | JGI IMG/M metagenome (GOLD analysis project Ga0325404, IMG submission 205664) | Populus deltoides microbial communities from Bellville, Georgia, United States - Xylem-Control-R1 | ecosystem: Host-associated > Plants > Phyllosphere > Stem > Wood/Secondary xylem... | reverse complement strand
TACCATGTCCAGCAGAAGTGCCTCCCCACCTCCCGGCGAGGGAACTGAAACATTCAGCAGCATCACTACCGAAAACCAGCCTACCATTCCTTTAACAAACTGCCGATTTATGGCCTCTGGTGTAAACCTGGCATAAAATTGGAATTGGAAATATGATATACAGTAATGAATATATTGTTGTTAGAGAGCTGTTCTGTAAAGTTTGAGTAAGCCGAAGTTCCTACACTTGCTTCCCATAAAGGCCCAATGAGATGCCGGCAAGAACAATCAAAAGGGAGAAAAAATCCTGCTTTCATAATTGATGTGAAAATAAAGGAATATTTAATTTATAAAAACTATATAAGAATTTTATAATAAAAAATTAGATATTCTATTCTCATTGAATATTAAAAAAAAAAATTTAAAAATACATATATTAAATTAATATATAATTATTCATAAATTAATTGCTAAAATTAAAATTAAAAACAACTAATTTTATTGAAAAATTAACTTATTTTTTTAAATCAAAACTATATTGATTTGGGAAAAAAAAAACTCAGAGTTTTTACGGGGTTTTTTCCAGGTCGATCAATCAACCTTAATTTCTTAATTTTTTATGGATAATATTAAATCAATTTTTTCTTTATTTTTATTGAAACCAACGCAGCATTAAATCAATTTTTTCTTTATTTTTATTGAAACCAACGCAGTCAAAGCTCAGGTCTACCGGGTCCCGATCAACCCACCGGCAGACCGGGTTTAAAACAGAGATTCTCATACAAATATGGAATATATTTTTGCAAATGAATCAGATCCCGAGTAAATAAATTTACGTTGACAGAGAGAGGTAACAACAAACAGAGCAAAAGGTCGGGTTTTTTTCTCTACTTAACATAGTAAGGAAGGTTAATGACATAGAGAAGGAAATATGCCCAGATGACACCAGAAATTCCACCAAAGAAGAATCCTCCACTGAACTTGGCCCATCCATCCGAAGTTTGCAACTGGTCAGGCTCCTTCTTCCTTCCGGTCAAGGTTAGACCCGGGGCAGTGGATGGCTCTCCTTCAGTGAATGATGCGACTCCATACATGGTCAAGCAAATGCTTAGTATCGCAACTAGACCACCTGCAGCCAAAGATCCAGCTGCACCTGCATACTCTGTGTTCCTCAGAGGACCAGCCTTGACAAATGGTCCTACCAGGTGGAAGCCATGGGCCAGTCCAACCTCGATTCCTCGGAGAAGTGGGCTGACTGCTGTCCTGTAGGCGGGCAGATTTGACAGTTACCATGCAATATTCAGTGGGCTTGATGTGATGGGAGTCTCAAGGCTTCCAATGAAGGGATCGCCATTGATTGGTTGTACCACTTGGTATGTTGGCTGCAAGATTTGAACAAGGGAAATATTTATCATGATTTCTTATGAGCTTGTCTAAACAACAACGGTACGCTAGACATGGTCAACAAGAAAGGCAGGCAGGCAAGAAAAACAGAATTTGTCACCTTTTCTGATTGAATGGCTTTGACAGTGAAGCTTCTCTTGCTGGGTGAAACTCTAAATGGAGCTCCAAATATGGCTGTGGGAATGACAAGCCTCCTTGCTAAAGATGAGGCAAAGCTGCTCTTGAGCTGGCTGGCCATTGGAGAAGCAGCAGTAGCCATCTGATGGCCTCTTCTTCTTCCTGTGTTAAAAGAGCTTGGAGAATAGAGCGTACAGTTATGTAAGTAACGAAGGGAAGGAAGGAGTCTGATTTTCTGACTCCGCTAAAAGAGTGTCGATTGCTTACAAACTTGTGGCTGTTGTCGGTGAGGTGTCAAACCTGTTCGATCGATTTCCATTGGAGGGATTTCGTTTGTGACCTTATTCTATCCGCAGTTGCAAAACTTGTTGACATGGTAAGGCCAAGGAGATTGCTGAATTTCTTTTTCTTCCTCTTATTTTTTGGATGGAGGAAATATCTTGGGCACACCTCAACAAAGTCCCTAATGTATTGGGGCAATCTCGATTAGGTCTTCAACAAATTAATGAATTATCATTTAGATTTTTTTGGAAGTTTTGATCAACAAGATTGTTAAGTACTAATGTGATATTCAAATATATATATATATATACACACACACACTCGTTAACTATTCAATCCGCGCTCTATTATAAGTTATAATTTTTTTTTCCAAAAAAATTTCTAGTATGTAAGCTATTTCGATGTGTTTTTTTACATGAAAATGATTCAAAGCCTATACAATCATCTAATTAAATAAATCGATAACCATCTATTTAAATAAAACAAAAAAATCGTTAATAATAACAAAAAAAGAGATCGGAGAAATTAAAAGATGAATACAGATCAAGATATTTAATCACACAAAATAAAACATTCACCGAAATGTGTTTATTGAACTTATTTATTTAAATTAATAAAAGATAAATCTGCATCGTAAAAAACTTGTGACCTAAAAGATAAACACAAATGAAATCGAATGAATAAACTCACACCCTGAAAAAATATTACTCAAGGCTGAACTTATCAGAAATATTATTTAAAAAAACAATATTATTTATTTTGAAAAACAAAGTTCATTTGTATAAAACAAAAAAAAATATTATAGATAACTTAGAATAATATCTTGAAAAAACAAACATAAACAAAACAATTTTGAAAAACACTTATATTCTAAAAAAACATGCAAAACTCATGACTTAAGTCATGAGACCAGGATAAATTCATAGAAAAAAATTGAAAAAAATCACAAAACTAATATTAAAAAAAACTAATGCAAAATGATAAGATCGCACGAAATTGAATCCCTAACAAATAAAATATTGAAAGATGAAACCATGGGGAAAAAATCACACAAAACAATCTAAGAAAATTAATGAAAGAACAAACAAGAATTTTCAATTGAAGGGTTAAATTTAATTGATAATAGCTTTAACAAAAGGAAAAAAATCAAAAGAATGAGGGTTAAATTGAAAAAAGTAAAACAACAAAAACTTTAATTTAATGATGAAATTGAAAGCTAAAAAAGCTTTTAACAAAAGAGCCATGAAAAAAAATCAAAATAATAAGGACCGGAATGAAAAATAAAGCATATGAGAAATTGTAATTGAAGGACTAAATTGAAAATAAAATTTCTATAAAAAAATAAGAACAAAATTAAAAATTAAAAGAATAAGGACTAAAATTAAAAAAACAAAAAAAAGACAATTGTGTATTTTACTTGGCAAAATAGGGAATAGGAGGAGGGGAAAAGGAATGACTACCAATGACAAAATGGACATCAAACGTTGTTACATGCTATATCATGTGGAAGAGGACATGGTGGTGTATCAAAAAAAGAGCAAAAAGTCAAGTTTGACCACCAAGTGGTGTCACATGCGCCACTTGAATGGCACGGACATCACTCATGCGCCAACAACTCTTTTTATTAAAAAGTCAACATGAAAATAGTAAAACACTTCCATGATCTTGGTAGTTACCCAAAAAACCATGTACAAGTACAAAAATACTCTCAAAAACAAACTTGATTTTTGGTCTTTTCTAATGCTGAAATCATACTTTAATTGTACATGAATAATGGAAAAACCAAAAAAACTCTTGACCAATAGCCTAATAATTTTTTGACTCTAAATATAAAAAAATATTTTTATTGTTTAAAAGTTGATGAAAAGTCAAAAAAAAAAAACATTTTGGTCAGCAACTCTTAAGTTTTGTTAATTCTAAGAGTAAAAAAGTATTTTTACTGTACAAAAACAAAACCTAGATATTCTTGAATAATCTTTTAATAATCAATTAGCTAATGAAAAAGACCAAAGCATCCCCACCCCTAAAGCTTTCTTTTTCTTCACTCAAGGGCAAATAAATAATTTCAATATATCAATGCTCAATAAATTATGTCTATAGATACGGTGAAAAATCTGCGCTGTACATATATAAAGACACGAGGGTTTTATGTTATATATATATATATATATATATATAATTTGGTCTATCACGTCAAGTTCATGAGATTCAAAACAAAGATCTTAGGATATAATATATATATATATAATTTGGTCTATCACGTCAAGTTCATGAGATTCAAAACAAAGATCTTAGGAAATTAAACAATGTTTTATGGGAAAATAGAATCTAATTGATTAATTCTTATAAAAAAATAAAATTTTTTATTTTTTATTTTTTAAACAGTTTTATGTTTTTTATATATAGTTTGGTCTATCACATCAATTTTATGAGATTCAAAACAAAGATCTTAGGAAATTAAATAATGTTTTATGGGAAAATAGAATCTAATTGATTAATTCTTATTAAAAAAATGAACTTATTTATTTTTGTATTTTTTCACATCTGTGTCTTGTATTTTCCAATAAAAAATAATAGATAAAAAAGGCATAGATAAAATGGACATTGTAATTTACAATTAAGAAGTATAGATGAAATAAAAAAAAATAAAAATAAAAACTCATCGCACCAACGATGATGGTGATAGAAATACTTGAGACACAATAAATAAAAATAATATATTATTTTTTAAGAAAAAACATTTACCTTTTTTATTTTTATTATCATCCCTCTATAGAAATGGAATTAACGTTTAATTTTCGATCACATTCTCACTCTTCATTTTCATTTCGATTTCATTCATTTCAACAAAATACCTATCAAATTAAAATAAATATTTTTTAATTTAAAAACCATAAACTACTTTTTTACCATGATGGGAAGGAAGGTGCTGGCCACGGCGATGGCTGCACCAACAAGGGCGGTGAAGGGATCCTAGCACCTGCTAACAATCGAGAACTTGTGATCCCCTAGCTTTATCAAGAGGTTAGCTGTCATACTCATTCGAGGACTAACTCAAAAAAAAGCCTACGTCACTAGATCAACAGGTAAATCCATGTCAATCATTTTTGTTTGCATGTTGTGCACGAGAAATATTACCCGGTGAAAGAACCAAAAATGGCAATATGAAGCTTTTTACAACCCGTATCATTGGTAATGACTCGAGACAATTTCTGAAGCTGCCATGGAAGTATAAAGAGGAAGCAGTGGGGGAGAATGTGGTTCAACCTCCCACTCTAATACATACTACAGATATTTCAAACCTATGCCATTGGACAAACAGTAACACAGAGGTCCTATAATCATATCAAATACATGAGGGATCATAGCACATTAACAATAACATAAGAAAAGGAGATATTGGAATCAAAATTCAAATCCCATTGTTGTATCAATATGACACTATCAAAGTGATAAAATTTCTTGGTGCGAGACGATGGAGTGCATAATGAAATGTTGACTTGTCACTGAAGAGGGGGAAAATGGTCTCCTCATGCTTTTACAGAGTACAGAATCAATGGCTGCCAAAATTGAGGGAAAAAAAAATTAAATGCATTGATAACAATACCAGAAACAAAGAGTTGCCCTCGTAGATCTAAAATGAGTTCCAGCCTAAAAGGAGGAGGCAGTTCAAAGCAATGAACTTGCTGCATCAATCTCATGGCTTTGACGGAGTTGGGGAAGATGGAGGTTTCAAATCTGGGTACTGCATAAAAAAATTAAAAAGAAACATTAGTGATCACTAGAAAGAGTATTGCTTCTAAACGCAAATGCAGTTGCCTGATGGTTATATTGCTTCTTGGCAACATTTGCAGGCATTCTCCACCTGTTTCTTTCACCCTTTTTGAAAGGACAATTGACAACTGTGTCACTGTGGATATGGGCACCACATCAGAATTCATGAGATTTAAATACACTTTTACGAGGTTCAAAATGTGATCAAACTGGAGTGAGACATGGGTTGCTGAATTGCTGTTTTACTAGTATACTATATTTGCCTTGAGTGCTACTCATTTAAAACTATAGAAAGGAAACACCCTATCTAGACATTTGAATTCCCTGCTATTTTGTAAGATCATATTTGTATTAGGTCTGTTTGGATATTGGAACTAGTGTGAAAATTGGCAACAGGAATATCAGATACTTCCTCCTTTACTTTTTTATTTTATTTCATTTTCAAAGCCAAATTCTGATAAAATTTTGTTATTTTTCTCCAATTCTCACTCCAACTACAGTCATAACATGTAATGTATCAAGTCAGGACTCCAGCTAGAAAATCACCATTTATGCTTACAAACCACTGGCTCCAAAACATGATTTACGGATGCTAATTTTTCACTTTAAACAGGGTTGTGATGCTCATCTCATGTTCTTATGCAATCGTATATAAGGGTTAGATAACCTGAAATCAATGTCCACGTGTGTTTGCACATGTGTGTATGTGTGTGTGGGTGAGGGAGGGAGGGAGGGAGGGTGTCTTACCTTAGGGTAAGGAGATCTGAAATCGATTTCCACATGAGGTGTGGATGTCATGGGCTTGTTTATATGCCCATTGTCCACACTTTGGCTTCCTTCCAGAGGGAAACTAGTAGAAGAGGGTATGCCATCCTCACCATCATTTTGCTGAGCAACTCCTCCATTAACTCCAAGTTGTGAAACTTTAGCCTTCTTTTTCTTCTTCTTAGGCTTCATATGTACAGAAGGTGGCAAAAGGGTTTCCTGTATTTCCTATATAAACCAACACAAATCTATGAATAGAAGAACAAGCAATTTCCATAGGCAGATTTCTCCATCCTTCTCTTCATCTTCTTCCACATAAATAAGGACTACTAAAGAAATACATGCACAGAACAAACATTCACATCTGCTCATACAAAGAAAAAGAAGGCCTTAATACACGCACCATATGCCTTTGTGCACTAAATTAAATGAGAAATCTTTAAGGCTTCACTCTGAGGGAAACAATAAACTGGAAGCAAGTATCAGGTTTGCCAGAAAAATGTCATCAAAGGACAGATTTGTCAAACCTATATACCAAGTGATAAAATTGCTCTCTGTCAAGTGTCAACTCTCTTTTGTTCACCTCACAGGGGCAACCTTTTATGTGGTTCTCAAGTTTTCCAAGTAGGATTCCAACAATAATATGTAAAATTCAAACACCTAATTGTTGTCCGGACAATAAATCCTCAGCAAAATAACAATTGTTTCCTTTTCATGCTCACAGACTACTATTGAATTGGCTGGAAATTGATGCAATAAATTCAATAAGCAAAAAACTCTTGTATCTTAGGTACTTTCCGAGTGCTGTCTCGAGGAGCTGAAAGCTTGTAAATGCCATGCAGATGCATGTAATCCAAGCCAGTCTCTCCAATTGTAGGGAGATAAAGATACAGTGACCCCAATGTTAATCCTAGGTAATGTTTCATAGGCTACAAGAAATCTATAATTACGGGTTAACAGGTAACAAATATAAAATCATCTAAATCTAAATGAAAACAGAGCTCTATGAGCAGAAACTATGATGTAAGCATTCAAAGCTAAAATATAAAAAAACATTAGAGGAAAAAATAACAAAAGAACCATACCAACCAGCCCTTTTTGCCCCTGACACCGCCCCTGATTGCATAAGCCTCTTTGAATCCGTTCTTGAACAGCAACTCAGCCACTCTCATTGAATCACCATCAAAACTACCTTACACGCAAGAAGCGGAAACAAATGACACATTAAAGACATGCTTTATGCAAAAGAAAAAAGAGACTAAATCAGAAACTCAAGTGCTTAGCTCTATAATTCAGTCGACATTCCGAAGAGTAGAATAATAAAGCAGCAAAATTCAAGTTCAAGTTAAAGAACTACCATGGCATTGATTATAGCACTTACTTGTCCAAAATACACAAGCTGGTATTTGCTGGGTCTTGAAAATTCTTCAAGACATTCTTCACAAACCCGCCTTCATCTCCCTCAGGGAACTCAACCTGAACCACACTCTTATCGAACATCTTCAAATTGGGAGACCCCAGCGCGACCACGCTCCTCCTGTCCCGAATATCCAAAAGCTGGGCATCCGGGTTATCCCGTAGTTTCCTAAATGCATCAATGGCAGAGACAAACTTGTACTTTCTCAAGTACTCTTCAGTAAGAGGTATAACAACAAGCCAAATGAATGTACAGCCAGCAACAAAAAATGGGTTTTTGTTGAAGAAGTCATCAATGGAGACCAAGATTGATTCCAAGTTTATTTTGTCTGAGACTTGCTCAGTTTGGGAGGTTAGAGTTTCAGAAGCTAGGCAAGGAAGAGAAGTGAAGAGCTGAATGGTAGTGAAAGAGAAAGTGGTCTTATTTGACACAAGTGAGAGAGGATTTTGGAGAGAAGACTCTTTGGAAAAAGTAAATTTGCTTAGATGAGAATTGGCTTTGGAGTTGGTAGCAGGTTTTAGGGTTTTAGGGTTGTTTTGGATGGGTGGAGAAGAAGATAGTAAAATGGAAAGAGACTCCATGATCGCCATGAGAGGACAGAGGAAGAGAGATGAGATAAGGGCGATTGCCAATGGATTGGGCCAACAAGGATAAAGGACCGGTGCTACGACTTGAGATTCTGAAATGGGCTGTGGTTGATGGGCTCTACTTGGCAATGAACAAATCCACACAACGTCTTGATTGGGTTTTTATAGTGTCCCCTTGTATCGAGATAAGAGTTTGTTCGGAAATACGGTAGAATGTGTTTTTTTAAATTTTAAATTTTTTTTAATATTAATATTAAAAATATTTTTTTAAAATAAATAAATATTATTTTAATATATTTTTAAATACAAATTATTTTAAATTAACCACCAGTTAACTATCATAATACCAAGAGGGTACTTGGCAGTGTGGTAGCTGTTGCTTTTCAAATAACTTTTAATTCCGAAATGCATACCAATAATTTTTTTTATTTTTAAAAAATTATTTTTGACATTAGCACATCAAAACGATCCAAAACATATAAATCATAATAAATTTTAATAAAATTAAAAAAAATTAAAATTTTTGAGAACAAGATTCTAAACACATTCCAACCTTAATCATGTTGGTAACTAATAGTGATTTGTTGATCCAAAATTAATAGTGATTTGTTGATCCAAAATTGGTTTGGGCAAAGTTTTTTTTTCAAGTGGACTTTGATCCAATTAAATTGTTATGGAAAAGTGTTTTTTAAAATATTTATATTTTTAAAAATTCATTTAACATCAATATATAAAATTGATATAAAATCATTAAAAAAATAATTTAAAACAAAAAATAAAATAAAAATCTGTAAAAACATTATTTAAATAAAAAACAAACACACTTGAAAGTGACATGAACTATTATCCGGGTTAGATCCCAGGAGCTCGGGTGAGTTAGAGAAAGAAGGGAGCTGAGAGAAGGGAGTAAGCTTCCCTCCAGTTGAAGAGTGAAAGTGGGGGGCTGGAATCTAGATGGGCTTGTCATTCACGATATTAGCTAGCAGAAGCAACAGCTGGTTGCTGCCTTTTCTCCATTGAAGTTATACAATGGAGCTCATCGCTCTATCCCTTTTTTACTCATTTGTCTCCCAGATTGCTCCACTTCATGCACACCATAGTCATCCCCAAATTGATGTGTTCAAATGAATTTTTTCGTAAAAAAAAGAGAGCTGGAGAGAACAAAACAAGACAGAAAATTGTAAACAGAAAATACACAGAAAACAGAGTGCATATATTAGAGGATCAAATTATCTCTAGTACAGCAAATTAACAGAGCAGGGTTTTTTTTTGGGTTTTTTTAGATACTAAATTCATTCATACAACATCAACGAGCTGAAGGGTTAAGGCTAGCAGTTAAAATGAGGATCAAGGTCACCTTTTCGCCATCTTTACTAACTAGTGAAGATACGGGGTCTGATACTGGTAGCCATTTCCAAAGTAGTTGCCATGACTGGGAGAGAAGTTGTAAGTCGCAGAACTCATGAGTGGGGGAACATGGTTGTCAGCAGGTCCAGAGTAAATATATGGTCTGTCATACACGTACTGTGGATACCTATCAGGTACTCTGGGATAGAAAATCTTCTCAGGAGCATTGTTAGTGACGCGGGGCCCACATCCGACAACGCTGGCACGAGGTCTCTTGGGTTGAGGCTTGGCAACTTCATTTGCCCTCTTCTTGTCTGCCTTGGCCTTCTCTAGCTGATGAAGGCGCTTTTGGAGGGGATCCACAGGATACTGCTCCTCAAGTTTATGCTCTTCAATGCATTTGATCACAGCCTTGAGGGCAGTCAGCTCTCGTTCATTGACATCATTCTGAAGCGATAGAAAAATCCTTAAAAGAAAACTCAAAAGTGCTCAGAAGGGATGTTGCATGAATGTGGTTTGACAACAAAAGCCAAGATAAGGTTTCAATGGCAATTGTTCTTCAACATGTATGCATAACAAAATCATCTATCCTTTTCTGACATCTAACTATAAAGCCCATTTTTCATGTATAGTACGCATAAGATTTGTTATAATTCATTTGGGTGGGGAAAGGCCTTAGCATTAGCAATCTATACCGATCATATAGCAATAAGTTGGAATTATCAGACAACAAATTATAAAGGAAACAACAATTTACATAAAATACACAACAGCACACATCAAATTGCCAAGAGATAATTGTAGAAAGGAAAGGCCAATTCAATTAATGTAGCTGAGACAGAACACGCACCTGCACAGTGGTGGGAGATGCATTTCCAGGCTTGCCTGGTGAAGCAACTTTTCTCGCCTCCTTCAAGTATGATTTCAGTAGAGGTACTGGTGAGAACTGTTCCATCAAGTCAAAAGCAAAAGCCAAGTTAACTGCATCGATTTGCCTTCCACTATTCACCAGTACTTCAATTACACCTGAAGAATTGATGTGTAGGAGAAGTTAAAATGACAGAACGTCAATGAGCAATAAGAAGTAGAAGAATTGACAAAACAAAGGAAACAAATAGCTTCTATACTCCTTGTAGTTTGCAAAAAAATTATTTGTCCAAGGCACGAGCTTAACAATTGAGCAAAGGCCAAGAAGATCCATGCAAGGTTGCTTTATATAAGAATCCAAAAAAGGAAAATTTAGATGCTTAGGTTAATAATACCAAAGTGAAGTCATTGAATCATCACAATTCTAATCTAACACGGCAGTTTCATATTTTTTCTGTAAGGGAAGATTTCATATTCTCTTCAGTAATGAGGTTTTTAACACGACGGTGCCACAATTTCTGTGCATCATCTACATTTTCAAACTTAAACCATGATATGCTTCCTGCTACAGTGATTAAAGTGCAGCAGGATTTCAACAAACCTGGCATTCTCTCTGATAGCCCAAGAAATCGACATAGTTCTGCTGCTTGGCGACGACGAGAAACCATTGGTATTAGCCTGGATATTTCTTCCACATCAAAATCAGAAGCAATCCCAAATGTGGCCAGAAGTTGCAAAAAGGCATGTGCCTCCAAGGAGTTCCCGTTGTTAGCATCCACATCCAAAGAGTCCAATTTTGGCTTCCACTCTTCAGCAATTGCCTTTGCCTGATCTTTAACATCTTCTGAAATTAAGTCAGATACAGAAATGAGATCTGTATACATTAGCAAAATGCTAAGGCATTCCATCAACATGATACAGGTTCGGCGGAGACCCAATAAGGTTGAATCTTTCTTTCCATCAACATTTGCCACTTCCTTGGGGTAGAAATCTTCGAGAGAGTCCAACACCAACTGGGCTGGGTTTACTGCAGCCTTCAAAGCAAGTGGGATTTCCTCCTTGAGGACAGCAAGGTTCTTACGGTTATCAGATATAAATTTGTGCAGTCCTTCTGAGTCCATCTGTTCACATAGTTTGACTAACTGTGGATACTCCAAATTTCCATTTTCAGAAGGATCTATTATTTCTCCTAAGTTACTTTCAGCAGTCATGGCATCAGGTGGTTGGTCATCAATAGTTGGTGACTCACATTGGCCATCATAAGGCACAGCAGCAGGTTCTGCAGATGATACTTTCCTGTGCTTCTGTAGAGCATTCGCAATGGCAAAGACAGCAGCATCTTGTTTCTCTTGGAGCTTCTCCAATGAAGCTTGTTCCTTGGCCATAACGGCAGCTTCCCGCTTCTCTAATATTTCCCTGGCTCTCCTAGTTTTGGTTTCATACTGTTTTTCTTGATCTTCCAACTCATGAAACCGCCTCTTCAAAGATCTTTCAAGCCCATGGAAATGTTCCTCAAGTTCTTTCCATTT
>Ga0325404_1006708_pt1 | contig 12068 bp, 6 predicted proteins | sample PopdelMetagenome_18_FD_205664 | JGI IMG/M metagenome (GOLD analysis project Ga0325404, IMG submission 205664) | Populus deltoides microbial communities from Bellville, Georgia, United States - Xylem-Control-R1 | ecosystem: Host-associated > Plants > Phyllosphere > Stem > Wood/Secondary xylem... | reverse complement strand
AAAAAAAAAAAAATGTACTAATATAACCTGAAAACATTATGTAAGAGAAACAGAATAGGGCAAACAAGAAGTGGATGAAGTGAACTTGTTTCTCCATTGAAGAGCAAGCAGTTGTTGAAGTATATATGGAGTATGGGAGTGTATATATAATATATATGAAGGGAAATGGAGGAGATCATAGTCACATTAATTTAAGGCATTTCTCTCTGCATAATTGACATGTGGAGTGTTCTATCTGGTTTCTGGCAAGTATAAACCAAGCTAAGCAAATGTTTGGTTGAACTAATTCATCAGTACTCTAAGAACCAAGTAAGGAAATTATGGACACTTTCTGTGAAAGGTTAGGACAACCAGAGTCAAGACTATAGCTTTCTTTTCCTTTTGATCTTTCCTTTGTTGATGGTGTATGTTAGCGTATATCAATGAACATTTCCATTCAAAAGTTAAAATATATTATATAATTTTTTAATATTTTTTTAAATAAAAATTATTTAAACTTCAAACTTGGATTTACATCTTCTTTAACTATTCTTATGTACAACATTAAATGAGCATTTATGGCATCATAAATAAGGTCTACGTGGCTTTGCTTCTCTTGATGCTATAGAGTTCTTGTTATATATAGTTCTCTTGAGAGGCTAGAAATTGTTTGGTCTGAGCAAATTGGATGAATACATGAAATATTAAGAATTGTTCATCTTCTAAGGAAGTGAGGGGAGAACTTTTCCATCCTTGAGGGGATAAAATTTAGTAATTAGGGGCAAATGAGAATAGTTTTTACATTTTAAGGATCAATTTGTAAGTACTTTTTAAGAATACTCAAGTCACCCATTCACACCCAAGTCTCCAGTCCACCCCTGGAGTCTTCCAGTTACTTCCATGCGTTTTGTTTCTTTGGAGCTAAGTCATCTAAAAGTATCGATTTTGAAGTATTGACAACGAGAGAAAAAAAATAGTGTGATGTATTTTTTTTTAATTTTATTTACAGAAAAAAGAAAAATAGGGGGAAGCTAATTCACACAAATATATAGAGTGAGACTATATTATTAATTTGCGATACCCTACAGAACCGGTCAAATTTTTCTTGTACATGGAAGGAATATTAAAATGTTGCTAATATTTTTTTTAACAGAAAAATTTTTAAATCGAATGACGGTTAATTTGATATAACTCAATTGAATATATGGATTTAAAAGTAATCCATACAACTCGTAAAAGTAAAAATATAATTTAACTAAAAAAAATTTAAGATGAAATCTTTTTTTTTATATAAAGATAATAACATATTGGATTTACTTGGGTCAACCCGGGTTAACATGTCAAATCCGCGACATGAGTTATGAAACTATGATAACCTCATAAAATGCAAATCAAAATAAATTATGAAACCTAATTATCAAATAAATCAATGTTGAACGATGAAATTAAAAAGAAATCAATTAAAAAATAACTTAAAAAAGTAACCCGAGTTAATTAGTCAAGTTCGCAACCTCAGTCATAAAACTAAGATAATCTCATGGAAAACAAATTAATTAAAAAAGAAATCAATTAAAAAAAGAGCATAAAAAACAACCCAAGTCGATCCTCTAAATCTATGACCAGGGTTATTAGACCAAAATAACCTCATAGAAAAAAAATTAAAAAATAACATGATATAACCTTATTTAACCTGGGTTAACATACCAAATTCACAACTTTGGTCATGAGATTGACATAATCTTATAAAGAGCTAATCAAAACAAATTATGAAATTCAATTCTTAATCACTCATGTTGGACCCAATGTTGAATGATAAAATTTGTAAAAATTTTAATTAAAAAATGACATAAAAAATGAGCCAAGGAAACCCGGATTAACCTGTTAAACACTATTTTTAGATCATGAGATCGAGATAATCTAATAAAAAATCAAAATAAATCATGAAACTTAATTCCTAATTAAACACAAAATTAAATGATGAATTGAAGGAAAAAAGTCAATTAAAAAAAAGTTAAGTTAATTAAGTTTACCTATCAAACTCGCAGTCTAGGTTATGAGGTGAGGACAATTCGATAAAAAAAAAACTCAATGTTAAAGGACTCATGACTCAGATCAGAGACAAGGATAACTTCTTAAAAAAAAAAACAACACGATTTAATCGTGGTTAAAATACCAAAATCAACACCCCTAATTAGAAGACAAACATATCCCTATAAAAAAAATTATAAAGTTTAATTCTTAATCGATCCAGTGTTGAATAATGAAATTGGATAAAAAAATTAATTAAAAATAAGACAAAAACAATCTAAGTTTACTTGATTAACTCTTTAAGCATTATTCCCGAGCTGTAATGAGGCTGAAATAACATAATAGAAAGTAAACAAAATAAATCATAAAATTTAATTCAATCAAATATTAAAGGTTGAAACTGGAAAAAAAAAAGTTAATTAAAAAAAATCCTAGTTAACTTGGTTAATCTATCAAACTAGATTGACCTGTTAAACTAATGATCTGTGTCATAAAAATAAAAATAAAAATATGATAATTTAATAAAAAATAAATTTAATATTTAAAAGTAAAATTAAAAAAAACATTGATGAAAAAATATTATTTTAATAAATACATCTCAGAAAAGGGTATACTAAAATTTCTTCTACTTAATAATAAACAAACCACTTTTTTCACAAGAAATAAAAGAAAATATAATTTAAGAAAAATTAATGAATTTATATATCATTTAATTATTTTTAAAAAGAAAAAATAAACAATAAAAAAAAACATCTCTACTTTCTTGAAATAAACAATATCAAATTACTATTTCTTTTTTCTTTTCTTTTTTTGCTAGCTTTATAGTATTTTGCTTTCTGTATTTGAAAGCGACAGGACGATTTCATTTTAATTGGTCGGCTTTGCTTATCTATCTCTTGAAGTCTAACATCAAACCACGATGACAAAAAAAAAAAACAAATGTTTCCTTGACTATTAACAATAATCATCTCTTGATCAAAGCCTCAACTTTCAGGTCTGTCAATGGGTTTTCTATTTCTTGTCTGTTCATTCTCTCTGGTTGATATTTAATTGCAAAGTTTGAGTCTTTTTAATGTAAACTGTATTGGGTTGGTGGAAACTTTTAAAAAGAATTGTATATCTCAAAACTACTGTAAAGGCTGAAACTTTGAGTGTTGGGGTTTTGAGATTTGATTGAATTATAGTGTTTTTTTTTCAGGTTTTTTGCGTCCAAGTATTGGGATTTTAGCTTCTGATAGAATTAGAGGGATGTTTGATGTTTTGCTTGTTTGTAAAGATGTTGTCCTTCCCTTTCATTGGATCAAGTACTAGTTTTGATGTTGTGCTGGATATAGGAGATATTGAGGCTTAAGTTTAAGTATTGATTTGTGTAGGCGTGATTTTTTGGTGGAGAGTGGTGTAAGGATTATATATTATATGGTGTTTTTAGTTTTGAGAACAAAATGTACAGCAATTTTATGGAGCATGGTATAGAGTACGCAAAACAGGCAGTTAAGGAGGACGATACTGGAAACTATAGTAAAGCTTTTCAACTTTATATGAATGCGTTGGAGTACTTTCAAGCACAATTGAAGTATGAGAAGAATCAACAGATTGAGAAAACAATTAGGGAAAGATGTTTGGGATATCTGAAGAGGGCGGAGGAGATTCGAGCTGTTCTTGATAATGGTGGGAGTGTGCCTGCCTCAAATGGTGATGCGTCGGTTGCTGCACAGCCAAAGACTAGTCCAAAACCAAAGGATGGAGGTGGGAAGGACAAGGAGGATCCTGAGAAAGCGAAGCTTAAGGCAGGGCTTGATTCTGTTATCATCAGGGAGAAGCCAAATGTGAAATGGAGTGATGTGGCAGGTCTTGAGAATGCCAAACTGGCGTTGCAAGAGGCTGTCATATTGCCTGTTAAGTTCCCACAGTTTTTCACTGGTTAGTTTCTTGGTTGTAATGCTCACAAAAGTGTTCTGCTTCCAATGTTATGATATTTTCTTGGGTAAAGATTCTATGTTTGACAATATTTGATGTCTGGATGTTATTCGTCTGTCACTCGTTCAGGGAAGAGAAAACCATGGAGGGCTTTTTTGTTATATGGTCCACCTGGAACAGGGAAGTCATACTTGGCAAAGGCTGTTGCAACAGAAGCTGACTCAACTTTCTTCAGGTAATATATAAACCAAGATATCGTAACTGCCCAGATTACTAGCTGATGAAAGTTTCTTAAAAGACCATACACACATTGCATCAAGTGAGTGTTTGAACTTTGAATGCGTAAACAATATTAAAGTGTATCCTTATTCTCTGTTTTGATGGTCAATATATATAGATAGGTAGTCTTTGCAATTGCAAGCAATGGTCAATAATCGTTATCCAAGAAATTTGTAAAATGCTTGTGCATCCGGCAGGACCTTGAGCAAATGCAAATTCTTACTCTTTTGTTAGATTTCACTTTAAAAAATCATAAATAAATCCCAATAACCTGGGCAGAATCTATGCCTGTCATGCTCTCTTTTGCTGATCAAAGTTGGTGACAACTCCCACATGCTGTCGTTATGCAGTGTCTCTTCGTCGGACCTGGTTTCCAAATGGATGGGTGAAAGTGAGAAGCTAGTTTCAAATCTTTTCCAAATGGCTCGTGATAGTGCACCTTCCATCATTTTCGTTGACGAAATAGATTCACTGTGTGGCCAAAGGGGTGAAGGTAATGAGAGTGAAGCATCTCGGCGCATCAAAACAGAACTTCTTGTACAGATGCAGGTGCTTTGTGTTCACTGTATATGGATAAAGAACATTGTCCTAATCTGCATTTCCACATAAACTGATAAGAGCACTGTCATAATCTTAAACTGAGGTTCTTGTCCCATTTCAGGGTGTAGGGAGTGATGATAACAAAGTTCTTGTTCTTGCAGCCACAAATACTCCCTATGCACTGGATCAGGTTAGAAAAACATCAGATTTTAAACTTCCTTGATTATGGACAGAAATATATCTATTTTCATCAGAATTACGTAGTTGGTAATGCTAATGCAAAATAAACCACAGGCTATCCGACGGCGTTTTGACAAGAGAATATACATTCCTCTCCCAGATTTGAAGGCAAGGCAACACATGTTTAAGGTATTGCCCATCAGAACTATTGTAGCCTGTTTTTTGACTTGTTGAAACATGTTCGTGTGATTCATGAAATTAACTTCCTCCTGTATGTCGACAAGCAGGTGCATCTTGGTGATACTCCTCACAATTTAACTGAAAGTGATTTTGAGAAGTTGGCTCAAAAAACAGGAGGATTTTCTGGTTCAGATATTTCAGTTTGTGTAAGTGTCAAGTTTACATCAGCCTCTGCCATATTTCCACTCCTATTCGTATATCTAATTTGAGCAAAATGTTTGAAAAGTTTTTTTTTTTTACATTTTCTTTTGTGAAAATTTAAAATAGTCAGGAGTTGCCTCTTTTTAAACTTGGTCCTGACATTCTCATTGATAGGTCAAAGACGTACTCTTTGAACCTGTTCGTAAAATCCAGGATGCTGAATATTTCATGAAGTCCTCTGATGGCATGTGGGTTCCTTGTGAACCAAAACAACGAGGAGCTGTCAAGACCACATTACAAGAACTTGATGCACAAGACCTTGCTTCAAAGGTATGGATTGAATAAAACACTATTACAGAGAGTTCAACCTGAAAACCATTCCCAGAAAATAGCACAACTATCGCTTCTGTGGTTGTACCTAGGAGACACTGTTAGATATCTATAAGAGAAATATTGTTCATTTTTGTTCTTATTTCCGTAACGATCAACAAGAGAAACTGAGAGACATGTTTTCATGATTCATGATTATACTCCCCCCTCTAGAATGGCTGGTTTCACGGGAAATTCAATTTAGTTTGTGACTTCTAGCTGCATGCTTCCTCTTCGTTGACAAACAATGACAACATATATTTGAAATCGATGACTTTGCAGGTCCTTCTGCCACCCATTACAAGAGCAGATTTTGATAAAGTGCTTGCACGGCAGAAGCCAACAGTTAGTAAAGCTGATCTCGAGGTGCATGAGAGATTCACGAAGGAGTTTGGAGAGGAGGGCTGATGACCTTAATTAAGTGGAAGCAAGTCTTTGATTAATCGATAAACACATGATATACATAGTGCAAATTACCCATCTCTGGTGGCTCATGTTGGGAAAACCATGTCCCTTGTAGGCTTATGAAGTCTAGTGTTTCCTTTCTGCTCTCCCCAATTAGTTGGGCAATATTTTGAAAAAGAAAAAATGGGGCTACAAGGCGAACCAGACAGAATGACAGATCAATGTATGCAATGGTAGATGGTAAATGTATATACAATATTAGCATTATTTGCTATCCTCATCCCTTGATTTCGTGCATGTGTGTAAGTGCCTGTTTGGGAACATGCGCGATTTGGAAATACAAGTTGCTTTGCAGTTATGCCCTTGTTCCCAACAGGCCATAAGGCTATGGAAAAGTACGAGTATGACTACTTAATTCATTTCTTAGGACTGTCTACAATGTCACAGCTAAGGACTCCGGCTTGCACAAAAAAAAATATATATGAAAACATATGCAGTAAATATCAATGTAGTGACGACATGTTCATTATTTAATTACAAGTTTACAACGACAAGAATGACGAAATGACTATTGGTTTTGTGAACTACGAATTCAATGAAAATGATACAGGTGACTGGCGAGCACAGTAATTCACCTCACATGGGTTGAGGCCTCCCACCTCTATCTCATGCTGCTTGTCTTGGTCGCCCCCTGCTGTATCTTGGTGGGTTGCTTTTGGCAACATCAACAACAATCATCCAGCCATTGATGATCTGCAAGTTCGGTTGCCAGAATGTAGGTCAGCCTTACCGCTTGGACAGTTAAAACTGAAATGAAGTGAAACAAGGACTCGTTTTACACCTACCTTGCCATTCATCTCCTTGAGTGCTGAACTTGCAGCCTCCTCTGTGGTGTACTCTACAAATGCATAACCTTTGGACCTCTTTGAAATCTTGTCCATTATTATTTTAACTGTCAGGAATACACCGCCATTATTTTAAAGACTATTGCAACAAATACATGTCAACAAACAAAAAAGGCAAAGCATACCTTCAACAAGCTCACCAAAGCCCTCAAATGCTGCACGCAAGGTTTTCTCAGACGTATAAAATGACAGACCTGCTCAAAATACAGATCGCCAAGCAATTAAATAAATGACAAAGCTAGCTAAATCAGGCATATGTGTATTATCCTAAAACTTGCGCTATCTAGCAGGTAGTATTTTACAAACAAAAAGCAAGAGCTGAAGAGCATATCATCAGAACTTGATTTAAAGATGCAACATACCAGTTATAAAAAGTTTTTTTGTTCTAACAGGAGTTATTTGACTAGCTTCTGAAGAATCTGGTGGATTTGCAGAATTGATGAGGCTATCACCTGGAAACTACATGTTGTTAACATTACGGAAGAACCATTTGCCACGGAATAAAATTCTCCATCACATTAAACTTTGAAAATTGACAATTGGCTTTTCTGAAACCTCAAATAACAGTATCATAACTTAATATCCAGCAGCAAATCCTGATGCTAACTTCATAAAACTTGATCGATGATTGCATTTATACCACCAGCAATCCTAGTGCTAACAAGAAAGGGACACACCTCCATAATCCTTGTTTTCCGACTCAAAATCCTTATCTGGCAGAACAGATAAAACACCAGGAACACCTAAAAACAAGGAGGTGTGTGTCATTAAACAGAACAATAAAAGCAAACAAAATTTCACTTGAAAAGGAATTAACTAACCAGCTAGCTCCTGTGCACATTCCTCGTCAAGTTCACAACAGAACCCAAAATTCGATTGCCATGAAACATGATATATACACATTTGAGCATCCTTCTCACTGCAAAAGAAATCAACCTGTCACTTCCATAGCATGTAATAAATAGCAAGCAGATTGCATTCTTTCTCAAAAATTAAAACTTACTATCCCATGACCTTGGTTAGTATTTGAGCATAATAATCAACCATTTGAGCCTTTGTAACAACTCCAACTCCTGGCTTATCAATTCTAACCAGCCAATGTTTCGTATTCCCAGAAGGGAACAACAACTTGCTTCCAATTTGTGGATTTGATAATGTACTCAACTTGACACCTGAACTATAATCTTTTTCCACAGAATTATAATCTGGGTCAGGCCTAACTGATAAAACCCCAGGCAACCCTACATCACACACATCCACAACAATTCAGAAACCTCTCAAAATCTACCATATGAGTATCATAATTCTCTACATATTTGGAGCCAAAAGAGAAGAACCTTACTGGCAAGTTCAAGGGAAGTATCTTCATCAATATCACAACAAAAGCCAAAATGAGTATCACAAGAAGCATCGTATATACACATTTGAGCATCTATTTCACTGCTCAAAACCAATAAAGCAACAGGTTTTAGGCCAAAAAACAACAAATACTAAAATGGGTCATCTATAAAAAAACAAAGGAACCAACCCACCAACCTGCCTAATGCTCTCTCTAGAGTCTTGACATAATAATCAATTATTTCTGGTTTTGAATTGACTCCCTTTGGAGGAGTTTCCATTAGAACTATCCAGTGGTTGTTAGTTTTAGTTGAAGTTAAAGGTGTAGATGTTGATGTTGTTGTTGCTTTTGTTGATAGAGAAACACAAGAAATGAGAGAAGAAGATAAAGATTGGGTTTTTATGTGGTTCTTGTTCTTTTTAGGGTTGTAAAGTTTGAAAATTGAAGCTTTAATTGGGAGTTTTTTGGAAATGGAAGCGAGAGTGGTGGTGCATAATGAAGGTGAGAGTGTTTCCATGGCAGCCTCTAAGGTTTCATTACAGAACAGACCAAGCTCCTCTGACTATTGTTGTTTGCTGTTCAATGTCGTTGTAGCAGACTAGCAGTAGCAGAATCGCTATCTGTATTTTTTTTTTTCTAGGCGCTTTAGATGAATGATGGTCGTTGATTTGTCCCTTCTCGTTTTTAGGAGAATATCAAGCAACGAGTCGTTCAGCTTTCATGAGCGAGAGAACTTGATTTGGAAGTCATTGATGTCCATCTAGGGATTGGGTTTGGTGCTATCCATACACTAATTTTAATTCAAAATTAATATTTACGATGAATTTTGGATACTAAAATCTAACCAGATTTGGTTATGGATTTTCTTCAGTTATCTATAACTCAAATTTGATATGAACTTAAATTCATATCCAGAAATTACAATTATATATAAAATTTAATATAAATGTATTTTTGTTTTAAGATCATTATTGATTTTCAAGTGAGTTTCAAGTAGGGTAGAATAATATCAATATCTAACTTAAAACCTAACTGTTTACCTTTATACTCATATCTAGAAATTACAGTTAAATATAAAGTTTGATATAAATATAATTTCATCAAACTTCAAGATCATCATTAATTTTCGAGTCGAGTTTCGAGTAGAATAACATTTATATACATTATTTTTTACCTTTAAATTTCATATGATAGTAGTTCTTGTACTAAAGAAAGTTTAGGAATGAGATTTTCATCCTGAGATCTAGTTCGAGGATGACCAAAACTTCATGTCAATGAACAGTTTAGTATTTGTTTTAGGTTATCAGTAAATTTCCCGAAGTGCAGAGGGAGGAACATTGGAAATGTTCTCACAGAGATGAACGGAGCAAATTTTCACCAGGGAAGTTGCTTTAGGCAAAAAGTAATTGCATTAAGCATGATGTAAGGGATATCTGGATATGTACATCATCTGGTCGTGAAGAATAAATGAAGTATCTTGTTCGGTACTCAGTTAACTTTCACCTAAAAGTGGTGCTTCAATTTCTTCCTCCGGGTCATGGCCCGACATTTCGGCCAGCTTAAGCAGGAAAGCAAAGCATAAAGCAATCATCTGAGATAACAGAATAGTTCATGGTTAATTTGGGAGAAAAGGAGAAGAAGGGCGAGAAAGGTGAAGTTGTGCAAGGCCTTACCATGCTTACAGAAGCAACTATGATGCTGAAACCTTTACAGTTGAAAGGTGCATCACTAGAAAGGAACCATGCTGAAACAACAATTCATCAATGAGAAAGCAAAATTGACTGCTTGTTGTGGTAACCAAAGAAAGGATGTAAACACCGGCAACTCACTAGTCAATGGACTCATTGCAAGTGGGGATAATAAACTTGCTATTGATTGGACACCGGCAATAAATCCCTGTACTTTTCCCTGAAATAAACCAGTTCTTGAACTTGTGAACAACGGAGGCACTGATCATTCATAAATATGCAGACATTTGAAAGCAGGTGTACATTTTATGAATGCATAGTTGGGCTCAGAATGCTGACTCTAGCTTGAGCATTAAGAAAAGATGCTTCTTCCACCAGCGGAAGATGGGAAGTTTGTTCATAGGAAAGGAATAAAGGTGGAAAAAACTAAACTTTCATGTTAGACTGCTGGTTTTGCAAACCTGATTCACGGAGCTTGATCCTTTAGAAATAACAGCATAAGTCTGCATGTCAAGAAATTCAGAACATAAAACAATGATTATTCAATGATGAATCTGGAAACCCTTTCTACCTGAGGTTCTGAAGAAAAGTGAGTGGGATCATAATGCTTACAGCAGGCTTCACGAGGACATAAATGGCTCCAAATGCGGCACTCAAGTATGGCACCTGCATCAGGCAATGATAAATGTTACTTTGCATGCTTGTTTAAATAATGCAATTTGGTGGAGGATTGGTTCAGGATTGAACTTCTTTTTTTCCATGTCATGTGAAGTATAACTCTTAGGAATTAGGTATATATACCCAAGATGCCCACGCCAAGCCATAAAGCAAACCCTGTTCGGAGAAAAAGCGCCTGTTATAATTTTCCTTCTCTTTTCAGCATGTGAATTGGTTGCTAGGATGAGTTGGGAGTGGAAACTTACATAAGCTATTGATGCAAGTAAGGCTAGACATAATATCACTCCCTCTCCAACCAATGGACTGAGAAGAGGAAGCACCAAAATCTAGAAGCCAGCCACAAAACAAACAAGTGTTTACACAAAAGAATTTTTCAAGTTCATTGACCCACCATAGAGAGCTTATGATGAGCTGAGAGCGAAGAATAGATGAACCATATGTAAACGTTTGATTTACATGTTGCCACTTTCCAAAGAAAGAAGCCCGCAATTTTCATTGTTCAAGCACAGTTGTAAATGAAACCGCAGAAAGATTATCTCCACGTCGTACCTGAGAAAAGATTGCACCAATTCCTACCACTGACAGAATTTCCGAATATTGATTCTTGTTAAAACCAAACACTGCCTTCAGATAGAACTGCATAGGAAGGTGACAAGCAATCAGGGGATCTAAATAAACAGAGAACGGAGTAGATAGGTACCACAAAAGAAAATTACAATTAGCCTTATGAGCAATGAGCCCACTGGTGCTATTAAATTAAGGTTGGTCCTCGGTTTCATAATGAGTACGCATTTTTCCATGCATAATTCATTTGTTCAAAGATGTATTTTCGCATGATTTTTTTTTTCGCTTGCAGGTTAGCAAGTTGCGATTCAATACCCTTGTTTTCCAAGGGTTTAATTTCTCTGATAATCAAGATTGAAATTGGGATTGACATGCAAGGAACTTACTAGTAAAACTGAGCTGATGCCAGACATTCCCAACTCATAGAAGAAGGAAACGAATGAAATGACTCTCAGTGTAGGACTGGAAAAAACAAAAGGCGAAAGAATGTTACATCACTCAAAAAAACAAAAACAAAAACAAAACAGCAGTACAAAATCAATGGATGTGTTTGAAGAGTAAGTACTAAGTACCTTCTAAACACTACAACTGCTGCATATCTCATTGATTCATATCTTTTGCGAGTGACGTTTATTATCTTAGTCAAGAAGGTTGAATCTCGCTCCCTCTTATCAACCCGTTCAACTGTCTCAACTAGAAAGAAATACATGTAAACTGAACCAAAGATCAAGAGAGCAATTGAAACCTGAAACAAAAAGCTTAGTCTTATCAAATACTGGATGGTTACTAGAGTGTGTGTGTGTCTATATATATATA
>Ga0325404_1006707_pt1 | contig 12070 bp, 7 predicted proteins | sample PopdelMetagenome_18_FD_205664 | JGI IMG/M metagenome (GOLD analysis project Ga0325404, IMG submission 205664) | Populus deltoides microbial communities from Bellville, Georgia, United States - Xylem-Control-R1 | ecosystem: Host-associated > Plants > Phyllosphere > Stem > Wood/Secondary xylem... | reverse complement strand
CTAAATTGCTGATATAAAAACTTGGATGTCGGTTTAGATGCTTCGGAATGTAATTTGGACTTGTTTCTTCACGAAACCTGTTTGCTGGTAGAATTCAGTTGTCATCTTTGAAAACTCATATCTCCCTCATATGACATCGTTTTTGGCTGAAATTTGGAGCGTGGATAGGTCTTTGAATTAGGAATCCACGAAAATTGATATTGTATCAATTGGACTTCTGTAGCGCCAGATATTAAATTTTGAATGGCCAAAGGTCAACACTAGCAGAATGCGAGATTTGACTTTGCAGGATGTGATTTCCATGATCTTTCTCTTTTTATTTTTCTTGCATTGCATTTCCAGAAAGGTATGGATGTTAGCTTTTTAGTGGCACTGGAATCACTTCATTTTGATCTCTAGAACTCACGCTCTGCACAAAACATCGACTGAACATCAAATCTGCCAATTACTTCCAATTTACTCCTTTTTGCATCTTTCATCCAAAAGTGACTTCAAAACATAAAACAAAGAATATCAAGGCATTTTATATATAAAACATAGGCAAAATACTAGTTAAATGGGGGTGAAACTATCAAATAATATGGTTGCATCATTTATACATCTAAAAGGTGGAATGAGATTAAAATCCAAAACATCAAATGTAATTAAGCTCATAGAGGCTGAGTTCTTCCCCTGAGCTAAACTCAAGGGAGGATGCTCATCCCCTTTGGCATGCCCAATGAAGGATGTGGCCATTCCCTTGGGGGTGACCAAGGGACGATGGCCAAGCCCGAGGTTTGGCACAGTACAAAACCCAATTACGTCTCGGTCTAGCTAGCACCACAACCAAAGTGTCCAGGGTTTAGCACACTATCAAGCCTAATCCCATTTGTATCTAGGTAGCATCAGACCTAGCATTCCTAGGGGTTGACACACTATCAAGCCTAATCGTGTCTGAGTTTGGCTAGCACCAGACCCAATGTGGTCAGGGCTTGACACACTGTAAAACCCAGAATGTCAGGTTTAGGTAGTGCTGGACCTAGTGCGTCTTCTCTAGGGGTGCTTGTTTTCCTAAATATTTATACACTCAAATCTTTATTAATCCGATCACTACACCATTAAACAGTTTTACCAACAGATGCATTCTATCGATGTAAGACATACAATTCGTCAGTAAAATTTTTACTGACGGCCTCACCAACGGAATCTGTCTATCAAAATATTGATCATCGGTAATTTCCATTTCCATCGCTACTTCGGTCGGGAAAAAAAAACCAAACACCAACGGTTTTACAGATGGGGGAAGCGCTCCAAAAAAATTTCCCGCAAAAATTTTACGGACGGACTTATTCTGTTTGTATTTCCAACTGTATATCACCGACAGACTGATCGTCATTGATTGTGACATGTGCAGTAAATATTTCAGAACTCTCTGTACAATACTGACAGATATATCCATCGTTAATGTCAACGGTAACCACCGACGGATACATTCCGTCGGTGATTGTGGCATAAGTGGTAATTTTTTTCCAATTCCGTAAAATACCTATGGCTAGGTTTCGTTTGTAAGGACATCGGTATTGATTTAAAAATATTTTAAAACAAATTATTTATTAATAGTAGAAAAAAACTAATTAACCAAATAAAATTGTATTAAACATTAATAATATAAAAAAAATATTAAAAAATATTCATCCAAATATTCATTACAAATTTAATGTGTTTCAAAAACAAAATTAAACTAGATTAATGGTGGAGCTGAAGGAGGAGGAGGAGGAGGCTAGTTGTTCCCGGGACTGTACGGCCAAAAAGGCGATGTACTTGTATCATCACCCATCCTTGATCTAATATCCATGACCATTTGACGAAGTTGATCATAATCTGTCGAGAGTAGTTCATATTGTTGTTTCAAGGCCATGAACTCCTCAGACTAGGTGTTCGATACTAATGGAGAGCTCCCAACGGTTGAGACACTACCGGCCGCCCGCAAGTTTTCAGTCGTAGTGTTGGAGAGCTTGTAGACTTGATTTTTATCGAGTCCACCAAATGATCCTACCTCCATCCACAAATCCGGATCGAAATCCAGATTGGTCGAAGGATCGTCCCCATATCTCTCCCTCAACCGGCTATTATAGGTCTCCTGAAAATTAAAAAAAATCATCATATTCAATTCAAGAAAATAATAACTTATGAAATAAAATTATTGAATGAACATACCACAAAGTGTTGAGCACGGTTGTCCATAAACTGTTGCATCCCCTTTTTGTGGTCTTGACCCCGCACGTGTGTCTCTACAAACAGCTTTATTGGGCTTGGCACACGTCCAAGAGACGTAGTCTGTAAGGAAAAAAAGGTTGCAAGTTAACTATATTTATATGCAATAACAAATTAATTAACGATATATTTCATTTAAATTAATCTTACCATTCGCTTCGCATGTGCACTGAACGGGAAAGAGCTGCCGGTGTGTGTGGTCACTGAACCATGAATTTATCGGTTCCGGTTGTCAGCATCGGACTGTGAACGTCTTGCGAATCGCTCAGACATCACGTGCTCAATATATTGCATCCATATATCGCTTGAAATGAATGGTGGTTTGAATTCCCGCCAAACTACCACCTCATTCCAGTCCTCTAGACCGTTATCTCTTGCATATCTTTTTGCTTTTTTTTTTGTGTCATATAAAAAATCACGCAACCTACTTCCATAGTAACAAATTAGAATTTAGAACATAAAATTGTAAAACAAAAAATTATATTATTTTTGATGTTACCTAGTTGCCGCGTGATTCTCCCATACCCTCCTCACAACATTGTTGTTTGCGCTATCCCACTCAAATTTATACTGTGTATAAATAATTCATTTAAAATAAAAATAATACAAGATATAAAATTATAAAAATAATTTATTAAAAATAAGCTGAAAATTAGAAGTTAACACCTACCTGAAAATTGTCGAAACCATGCATCGATATTAGGTCTCCACTCATGATGTTTGGAAACTTGACTCCATTGAAATAATGGAATCTCCATCGATGATTTAAACATTGATGTTATTGTTTGGGCTGCCTCAATGTTTGTGAATCTGAAATTAAATAAAATTAATAAAATATTAATTAGTTGTTCATAAATTATGTTATAAGTAAAAAAAAAAAACTAAAACCTAAAAAAACTGACTTTGAAAGGTCATCCTTCTATTGTGCCTAGTACTTGCTGATGAATTGACCCCGCTGTGAAGGCACACCACCTCTGCGCTGTGAAATTGCGCTAGAAGAGGCAGCATCACAAGTTGGCGCAGGTGCCACTTCGTGATCAACATCTAAGGATAAGTCATACTCGCTGGTAGAAGAACTAGCTGTAACCGTCTACTGACAACGTCCTGTTGATTTCATTCTACGCATCTACACAAATTTATACAAATAATTACATAATTACCTTCGATGATTTAAAAAAATTTGGCAGCATCTCCCCTATACTAGAGACTACCCACAATTTTCAAACCTGCAAATCTTTATAATAACCACAAACCAATTGACTCCATTGGAAAATCTTATATACAACCTAACATCTATAGAAATTTAACATCTATATATTTTCAATTAACATCTATAGAAATGCATAAATGACAATTAAAATGAATGGAAATAATTAAAAACATAACAAGCAATAATAGAATAAAATTGAGATAAAATAATGAAATTTAATTCTTCATTTCCAATTACCATTTCCATGGTAAATTCAACAATAACAATTAAAAGAGACTAAATTTTCAAATAATTATTACAATACAAACAATAAAATAATTAAATTTTTATTCTACACATTTACATAAATTTATACGAATAATTAAATTCAATTATTTAAAAAATATACAATATCACCTCCCCTATATTAGAGATTACCCACAATTTTCTTCCCTACAAATATTGATAATATCGACAAACCAATTGACTCCATTTCAAAATCTTATATACAATCTAACATCTATAGAAATTTCACATCTATATATTTTCAACTAATATCTATACAAATTCATAAATAACAATTAAAATTAATCGAAATAATACAAAACATAACAAGCAATATTATAATAAAATTAAGATAAAATAATTAAATTTAATTATATATTTCAATTAACATTTTAAAGGTAAATTCAACAATAACAATTCAAATTTAACAAAATTTTCAATTATTATGGCAATACAAACAATAAAATAAATTGAACAAATAAAAAGAAAAAACTAAAGACTTTAGGAATGAAAAACGTTTACCTTAATAGTGTGTTGATTTCAAGATTTTATCTACAGACAATGCACAAAACAAAGAACACAACAAAAATAATCATAATTAAAATAAAAAAGTAAAAAAAATACAAAGATAAAGAAAGTATGTTGAAAACTACAATCAAAACAATAAAAATACAATGAGAAACACAAAGGATTCACATGAGTAGAAAAGAAGGTGAATGAGGAGGATCAGAGAAAAAATGAACCACGGAGGGGGGGCTGGGTTTTATACTGCAATGTTACTGATGGAACGTACAATAATATTTTCTTGGGCAGTGGCATTAAATTCCGTCGGTAATTTCTGTCGGTATTTTTTGAATTTCGCACTAAAATTTTGAAAATCCCTCTAGATTTTTCGAAGTCCATCAGCATAGTCGCGGTAAATAGGTGTCAGAGCAAGCGCGCATTGGATTTGTCGCTTTCGTCGGTGATTCCATCGGTAAATTCGACCGACCTGGCAGTCTGACAGTTGCACGCATTGGAATTTGTATCGTCTGTCGGTGAATTTGTTGGTAAACATGTTGGTGATTGTGGCACGGGCTATAATTTTTTTGCAACTCTTGGTAAAATACTGACAGGACACATTGCGATGATATATCCGTCAGTGATTGTGGTAAATGCTGTAATTTTTTTCAACTCTTAGTAAAATACCAACGGGACAGATTTCGTCGGTAGTTGTGGCAAACTTTTGCATGTTTTGTTTGTATTGCCTATCTATCCTCCTGCACAAACGCTAAAATTGCAAACTTACAGCACGCACAACACAATAACAAGAGCAAACAATTATAAAATAAATATTTCATGTTCCAAAATATCATCCATAATATTACATTATAAAAAAAAAAGGCTTTACACTTTTGTGTTCTAATCATTTTAGTCATAATTTTCATCTTCGTCCTCAATTGAATTGTTATCAGCTTTATCGCACTCTTCAATGTGGTTATCATCTTCTTCATCAACATTCTCTAGTCCACTAGAGCTTAAAACAACATTCAACTCCTCTGCGTCAACATCAACAAGACTATCATCGAAAACATGAAAATTTGAATTTTCTTCTAAATCAATCGAAGTAGCAACTCGGTATGGTTCAACCAACTCACTAGTTTGAAATACTTTATCTATCACACTTGTGTCTTCGTTCTCATCCTGAACAACCTCGACAAGACCTCTGGGTTTGGTTTTTAAAACGGACAACCAATCAACTCTTGATTGGTCCTTTCTAAAGGAAGGGGTGTATGTGTAGTAAACTTATTGGCATTGCTTTGCGAAAACAAAGACATCGTTTACGTTGTGGAGTCTAGCTTTTGTGTTGATTTCAACTAGACCATAATGAGGGTTTATTTTGATTCCTCTGTCAGTTCTGTCATACCAATTGCATTTAAATAAAAACACTCTATTCTGCTCGATATGATATTGTAGTTCGACGACCTCTTCTAATCTATCGCAGTAGTCAACTTCAAACTCACTAGAAGTTGATCCTTTAATACAAACACCGTTATTGTATGTCTTTCTTCCATGTTTGTATTCTTCAGTATGAAAGACATATCCATTGACAAAATACCCGTTATAGCACTTGACTTTTCTTTCAGGGCCCAGGCTTAGTAAAGATAGTAAAATAGCAGTACTACCTCCCATTTGATAAACCTTGTATATCAAATACAACAATAATCAATAAACAGATATTCTGTAATATTGACGTACAATTACCTTGCAAAAGATAATGAGTTTGTGATAGGACTTACTTGTGTTCTAAACCACGAGGTAAATTGTTCATCTCGTAATTGAAAGATTTGGGATTCGGTCAGCTGTGAGTTATTGAACAGTAAATATCATTGATGTTCCCTGCAAGGTTGTTCCAAATTATATGAGTTTATGATATCACAATATATAAATAGTACAATCTTGACAAAGTTTAAGTAGTACATCTAGTTACTTAATAAAAGGTATCAACTCATCACAATTAAATAGGACATAATTGTGTGCTTGTCTGAACTTTATTTCAGACAAATATCTTCCCCTTATGATATTTTTAGGTGTGGGTCGTCCGGAATTGAAGAATATTGACAAGTTCCCACTTGAAGGCACTTCACTACCATCATCATGTCTTGGAACACGATTGATCTTCGTTCTCAAATGAGGTTCAAAATAGTGTGAGATAAATGTTGAGATCTCCTCAACAATATAGGCCTCACATATTGATGCCTCAACATGCGTCTTGTTCTTAACCTTTTTTTTTAAGATTGAATAAGTATCTACATATATAGAATTAAAAAAAAATATCAATTAAACAAAACAATGAAAAAAATATGTAATTATGAATTACATTGCAACTATAATATTTAAACTCTCGAATGGATACATCCATCTATAGTGGACCGGTCCTCCAACTTTTACCTCAAATGGTAAATGTAAGGGTAGATGCTCCATTGAGTACAAAAATAATAGAGGGAATATCATCTCAAGTTTGCATATTGTCTCGACAATATTCGTTTCAAGCCTTTTAATGTGATCAACATTCAACTTGCTGGAGCATATATCTCTAAAGAAATGATTGATCTCTGAGAGTGCATCTCATATCCCTTTTGGCAACAAATCACAAAAAGCTAATGGGATGAGTGTTTGCATAAAGACGTGGCAGGCATGACTCTTCATTCCATATAATCTGCATTCCTCCATATTAACCAGCCTTGATATATTCGAGGCATGTCCATTGGGAAAACGCAGACTCTTAAGCTATTTGTAGACTAGTAGTTGTGCGTTTTTCTCTAACACGAAGCTTGCTCTTGGTTTTGCAACTCGTGACCCATTACAAACCAACTCTATGTTTTTACGGTTACAGAACAACGCTAAATCCAATCTAGCCTTGATGTTGTCCTTTGTCTTTCCCTTCACATCCATGACGATGTTGAAAATGTTTTCAAACACGTTCTTTTCAATGTGCAAGATGTCAAGGTTATGGCGGAGAAGATTGGTCTTCCACTAAGGAAGCTCCCAAAAGATACTTCGCTTTACCCAATTATAGGTCAAACCAAAACCAAGAAACTTCTGCTTACCTGATTGGAGACCAAACACTATGTCACTGTACTCTAATACAACATCATGCAATTCTTCACCAGAAAGACGTGGTGGTGCAACATCCTTTTCAACTCTGTCAATAAAGAAATATTTTTTGTTCTTTCTGTACCTGTGATTCGATGGCAAAAATGATGGTGACAGTAAAAAAAAAAGCTTTACCCCCGTTTGTTAGCGTGAATGCCTTGTTGTTTTCCACACAGTATGGACATGCTAGTTTTCCATGCGTGCTCCAACCAGAAACCATTCCATAAGCTGGGAAATCATTAATAATCCATATCAAAGCCACTCTCATAACAAAATTCTGTTCCCTCGAGATATCATAAGTCAAAGCTCTAGAGGACTACAACTGTGTCAACTCAATCATCAATCAATGGTCGAAGATAAACATCTATATTCCACCTCGAACTACTCGGACCTGGTATGACCATAGATAAAAACATGAACTCTGGCCTTATACACATCCCCATTTGCAAGTTATAAACCGTTAGTATAACTGGCTAACAAGAATAAGGAGCAGCAAATGACCTGAATGGGTTGAATCCGTCCGTACACAACCCAAAACGCACGTTTCTTGATTAGCTAAAAAGTGAGGATACACACTGTTAAAGTGTTTCCATGCTTCGCTATCAGAAGGATGCACCATCACTCCATCAACCGCATGATATGATTGGTGCCATTTCATATGCTCAATAGTCCTTGGTGACATGAATAACCTCTGCAGTATAGGTGTGATTGGGAAGTATCTAAGTTTTTTATATGCCACGAGAGTGTTTCCTCTGCCAGTTCTGGGTTTGTAATTGGAATGCCCATATGTCATGCACTTGGTCAGTTCAGCATTTTCAAGGTAGTATAACATGCAGAAGTTAGGGCACATGTCAATTTTATTGTATCCTAAACCGAGGGGTTTCATCATGGACTTTGCAGCATAGAAGTTCTTTTTCAGCCTATTCCCTTCAGGTAAAATGCTTCTCACCCATTCAATTATTTTGTCATAACCGGCCTCACTCTACCCGTGATCTGACTTGATGGTGAACACCTGTGCTACGACCTATAATTTACTGTGGTTCGTGCAGCCATCTTATAATAGTTCGTTAGAATCTTTCAACAGATCAAAAAACCTTGCTGCATTTACATTAGGTTCTTCTTCTATGATTAGACATTGACTGACATTACCTTCATTCATTCTCATTGCATCCATAACCATATTCCTGTAAGGATTACTGTTGTCATTTACAACTTCATGCACGTTGCTAGCACTAGAAGTTGACCCAACCACCCTTTCTACCATACTCTCATTAGGAACAAATAGTTCTCCATGTGCATACCAACACAGGTAATCCTCCATGAACCCTTTGGTTAGAAGATGCATCGTTACAACATCTTGATACAAAACTTTTTATTTTTACAGTTCCTGCTAATACCGCCATCAGTAAAATTCCTCGGAATAGATGTTGCGAAATTAATAAAACCCTGAACTCCGTTACGATAATCCATCCTCCGCAATCCTTGGGGTGAGTCCCGATACATCCATCAACGATCATCCATGACTTCTATCGAACCTCTATAAAATTATGATGACAACATGTATTAATTAACTATATTATGTAAACAAATTTGCAATAATATTAGTTTGCCCCGACATTATCAAACAACTAAAAAAACACTTATGTTAAATATTCATTATCAATTATCAACGTCCATACAAATTTATACATATATAAATTTACGGAAATCACAACTCCGTAATAGAAATGATAAAAATAAAACGGATCTGTTAAACAAGCTATTATTTATTTCATCAGAACACATCTAATTCGGTGTAATTCAAATAAAGTTTCAACAATTTATAAACAAATACAATTTGATAAAATCTAAAACAACTACAAAATTATACATTCATACTACAAATTTCTTTGACAAATAACAATCAAACAAGTACATACGTTAACAAAATACATATACTAAAAAAATAATAAAATTGACATTTAAATGTTAAAACTAAAAAGGATGGATTTACTTACAAAAATGATAAAATCCACAATAAATTAATCGGAGAACGGATGTTGTAACCACATACAAAAGTATAAGAAACTTGAGTAATTGTGTTAAGAAGAGGGGGAGAGTTGGGATAGGTGGTTGGTTGCTGTTTGGAAGGGGAGAGTTGGGATAAGGAAGAAGAGGGAGAAATAGAGGAAGAGAGAGTCGGCAAAGTGGGTATATATTGGCTTTTACCGATGGAATCGCCGATGGACATGTCCCGTCGGTAAGTCCGTCGGTGAATGTGCCACGTTACTGTACGGAGATCCCAATTTGAATCCCTCGGTCATTCCGTCGGTAAAATCGTATGAAAAAATCCACGTTATCACACCGTTGCAACTTTTCAAAAATCTATATATACCGACCGTATTGCCGATGAATTCTATGCCATCGGTAATTATTACCGACGACAAAGGTCTGTCGATATATACTGATAAAATTAGAGACAGAATTATGTCCGTCTATAAAAATTTCCGACAAAAATTTTTTGTCGTTAATTCCGTTGGTTTTCACCAATTTTCTAGTAGTGGATGTTGTTTTTAATAAAAATATACCAATAAAAACTTGATTATCACAATCAATTTTTCTCTCTCTAAAATTGGCTATACGTTAATTATTAGTTGTGATGAAAGATCATCTTTATTTTTCATGTGCTAATTAAACTTTTTTCGTGGACCCGTACGATTACAATATTGCAAATGAGAACCCATTAATGGATAATTAATCCCCAATTCTTTAAGATGATGATTCCTCAGTGTTTTGACCAAAGTACTATCGTAATGGGACATGAATGAAAATCTTGGTGCCCTACAAATTAATAAAGGCACCCAAAATTTCAGTACAAAGCCATGCATGATGATGATAAGAAAAGCTAAAAGTTTTATCTCAGAGTCTGAGTTTCTTAACCCTAAAAGTCTCAAATGAGCTGGCCCAATACTTACTGTCATAACTTTACAAAGCATATTAATTAATAAAGGAGATAATTAATATTTATGCATCATAACACGTGTATCACACCTCGAATTATAATGCCAATCATGACCCATACTATATACATAGCACCATTGCAATCATTTTTCATATGAAATTAATAAATTATTAATCCATTTACAAATTAAAGAATTCTTATTATCTCAAAATAAATTATTATTCTTGTATTATTTACATAGTAAATTTAAAAAGCTAATGCGTTAGTATTATAAAATCTTGAATGACCTAGATCCTATTATATGTATTGTTTTTAATTTAATTAAAGTTTAGTACAAAATAATAATACTTTTGTGCAAAGTTTAAAGCAAAAGAGCTTCTTTTTTATTAAATACTAACTAAAATTATTTATGATTATTTAATAGAAACAATTAATAAACAAAAATCTCTAGATACAAAAGAAGAGTTAATTAATTTTTTTTTCTTTGTAGAGTTTCTTATTAGTTTATCTAGAGCTACCATTTACGAAATAGTATTATAAAATCTTCAATGACCCAGATCCTATTATATTTATTCTTTTTAATTTAATTAAAGTCTAGTACAAAATAGCAATACGTTTGTGCAAAGTTTAAGCAAAAGAGCTTCTTTTTTTATTAAATACCAATATAAAATTATTTTTTAATATCATCCTTCAATTGAAATTATTATTTAATAGAAGCACTTAATAAACAGAAATCTAGATAGAAAAGAAGAGTTAATCAATTATTATTATTTTTTCATTGTAGAGGTTCTTATTAGTTCATCTAGAGCTAGCTACCATTTACGAAATAGTGAACATCTACTGCAAGAGTGGATTTGGCTTTCTTTTTTTTGTTTAATCATTTTGTTTTTAGTTTGTAATTAAATGTTGGTTTACCAACGTGTCTAAGATTTTTTATTTTATTTTTTTGCCAATCATAGATTAAATAAATACTCAAAATGAGGACACTAAAAGCTCATGACTTGTCCAATCAATATATACCAAACGAAATCCTGAAGGCTGTACCTCAACTGGTCAGGTCCTAAATTTGCTCCTTAGAAGTCACCAGTTCGAGTCTCACAAACCTCAGAGTTACTGGAGGATTACACAATCGTTAACTTCAGGACTCGTGAGATCAGTTGAGATGCACGCAAGTTGATCCAGACACCCACATTAATCAAATATATATATATATATATATATATATATATATATATATATATATATATATATATAGACACACACCATTTTTATATACCAAAAGAAAAGGCTAGCTTAGACATTAATTATATACACATAAAATTCATTTTTATCGCAAAACTATGGCTTTTTAGTACGTCAGAAAAGGCAGCACTTCAACTTTCAGAAATAAAATTTCTTAGAATATTAATTTCTGAAAAGAGGGAAATGAAAAGATAGATATTCTCCTCCAACAAATGTGACTTTTATGAAGCTTTACAAAAAAGCCTTTTTTTTTCTTCCATAAAACATTCATCTTTATTAGTATTCTCTATCACAAGAAGATCTTCTCCCAATTATTACAGTGATTGGATGATCCATTTGCGAACAGAAACAAATAAAGGAAAGGAAGAAAGTGAAAGAAAATGGCAGAATATTTTTTTCTGGAAGAGGACTCCATCCTTTCTCAGCCTCAATTCCTTTCCACTTCAACCAATAATATTGGGTTGCCAATATTGCGAATGAGGATATGCCACTTGTTGAAAGCATAGACATACACGTAGTTTGGT
>Ga0325404_1006703_pt1 | contig 12073 bp, 8 predicted proteins | sample PopdelMetagenome_18_FD_205664 | JGI IMG/M metagenome (GOLD analysis project Ga0325404, IMG submission 205664) | Populus deltoides microbial communities from Bellville, Georgia, United States - Xylem-Control-R1 | ecosystem: Host-associated > Plants > Phyllosphere > Stem > Wood/Secondary xylem... | reverse complement strand
AGAAAGGAAAGTAAACCCAGATCAACAATAACTCTAGACCCTTCTTTCCTCAACCAACTAAAATCCCTCTCCCTCTCGGAAAACCCACGAGAACCGATAAAAGTTCAATCTTTATCTCTCAAGAAAAGCTATAAAGATCCAATCTTTCTCACAAAAAACTCCATAAAAATCCCATCTTTTTTACGAAAAGATCAAAACTTTGATCGCAAAATGAATGACCCAAATGATCACAAGTATAGAAAATACCACCCATATCAAGACCTCTACAATGTTCCAGCTCAAAACCTCTACAACCTTCCAACATCCCCTGAATTTCTCTTCCATGAAGAATCTTTAAACCAACGCCGTTCTTGGAGTGAAAACCTCCAATACTACACAGGCACAGGTTACTTATCTGGAGCTATATTAGGCGGTGTTAAAGGTTCTATTGAAGGAATCCGTGCCGCGGAGCCCGGAGAGTCATTAAAGTTGAGGGTTAATCGTGTTTTGAATTCTGGTGGTCATGCAGGTAGAAAATTTGGAAACAATTTGGGTGTTTTGGGACTCATGTTTGCGGGGATTGAGAGTGGTTTGATTCATTGGAGAGATACTGATGATTTGGTTAATACTGTGCTTGCTGGTCTTAGTACTGGTGCTATTTATCGTGCTGCAAAAGGGCCTAGGTCTGCTGCTATTGCTGGTGCTATCGGCGGGATTGCTGCGGCTGGTGCAGTTGCTGCGAAGCAGGCTGTTAAGAGATATGTGCCTATTTGAAAATTTTGAAATTTATGGTTTTAGGCATTATGGGGTTAGGGTTTTATGGGGGATAAATGGTTTTGTGGAGGTTGGTTGTTTGGTGATACACGGATTGGTTTAATGGATGGGCGCAAATAATTTGTATGACCGTATTTTATAATTCTATTTGTCGACTTGGCATGTGTTCCTGATCTCGTTCCTGTTTATAGGAAGTTTTGGGCTTCAACTTGAACTTTTATTATAAAAAGTTTGTTTTGGTTATTTATTGGCTAGAAATTAAATTGTCTGTTGCTGTTTTGATGGGGATTATTAGTGTATAATTGAATTATTTTTGGTGAGCGTTGTTGTTTTCCCGTGATCAAGCCTGTTAGTTTGCCTTTACTTTGCTAACATAATCCTGTTTGATGGATTATTTGAACCAATGAATCCGTGCGTGGTTGTTCAGGTTCTTGGCCTGTGTAATGATTTCTCTGTGTGATGCTATTTTATCTTTTTAGGTTTATTCTGTTTGATAATTTCCTGATATAATTTATGATGTAATGTTGTAGTTTTCATTGTTGCACCTTGACCATGGATCGCTTGCCTGTTAGGGCATCGGCTTCCTATATAATGCTAGTTTTCCATGTAAACGTGCTATTTTCAATACTTGTATTCTTTATAGGTTTATTCTGGTGTTCTCTATGGTTGGGATCTGCTGGTGTTTTCAGTGGGAATTGGATGAAAATCTAGGAATTAGCGGGAAGAAAAGATTTGGGAGTAGTGGATAATGTTTCTCCTAAGTTTGTGGTAGACTGATCAGTTAGTGCACAACAGAGTTCTCTATACAATATTATTTAGCAACACATAACTGGGAAATCTCTCTTTGGCTCCAAACTTTTTCTGGAGTTTAAGCTTAAAGATTGTCGATCATTTGGTGGTCAAAAAACTCTTTAGAATCTCTTAGCAATGTATTCAATCTTCTCTTCAACCTTTTATTATACAGGACTAAAATGGATAATAGTAGATCATGGCCTCTTTTCCTTTTGCATCTAAAGCAAAATTAAAAGAGATTTTTATTCCTTTAAGATCAGGGCCTTTTCTCCTTGCATGATATGCCCCTAACTCCTATGCCTTGACCTTTTTTGGGAAAGAGGATGGTGTGGGGTCTAGAATTCCGATGTTCCATTCTGTATCCAGAGAAATATAGTTGCAAATGGTATTCATAGATATCACACTGCCTTTGATGGTTGTAGATTGTCGTTGTTTCTTGAGAATTTTGACTTCAGAAGCACTCTCTTCCTGAAATTGATCAACACGCGTATAATGGTTAGATGTGTAGCAAAACTAGTGGCTAGTTGCTTATATCTATTATCCAGAGAATCCCATTGTGCACCTTCTTTAAAGCTTCTTTCTCCAAACATGTCTTGAGAATTCAATTATCTGGCTTGCTAAATTCTTAACTCCCAAATCATGTGTTTTTGCTTGTAATTAAATGGATGCTTTCTCTGTTTTTTTTTTCCTTCTGATCTCAGTTCTGTCCTCTTCTTTCAACTCCCATTTTAAATCCTTCTTTTCTTTTAACACAGGGACTTTCTTCCTCGGTTGTGATTATGTGGTAAATTCTTCAATGAATGATTAAGTGCCTTCAAATCTATTTCTCTGACTTTTTTTTTGTTACATCTTCCTGAGTATTATGTCGTTACCAGATGTCTGCGGGTAGTTGAGTATGTGGGAACTTTTTTCAATTTTCCTCTGCTTAATTTGTAGTCTTTTCATGTATGCAATTTTGCATCTATGGTGCTGCTTATGTTTCTTATGTTTATTATTGACCTTTTTTTTTTCTAGTCTTGGGTGGTTAGATAGGAGCTTAAAGTAAGAAATCTGTTACATGCACGCACTTAGCTTTTGGACCATGTCAAGTCTTTTTTATGATATCATGGATTTTGCTGTCAAAATTTGTTTGGAAGACGAAACGGAATTATTTCTGTGAAAGATAGAATGCTAGGAGATGTTCATTTTTTTAAAATCTGTCTTTTCAAAGCTTAAATCAAGTAAATTTTAGTGTGCTGAGGCAGGGAATAGGATCGAAGATCATGGATTTTGCTTTACACGTTATTTAGCTGAGGTTTCATTATGGAATAGGATCGAAAATCGTGGATTTTGCTTTACACGTTATTTAGCTGAGGCTTCATTATGATATTTACAGATTTTCTATTTTAAAATTGTGTTACGACTTACGAGGGATGGAAGGTAAGGAGCTGATAAGAGAAAAATATTAACGTTGTTGTAACTGCAACAAGTTCACTGATGACATGGGTGATCGTCGGAGTGTCATGTTATTCTGGAATCGAAACAATCTATTTGGGTTCTTGTCATTTGTGCCCCCCTTGACACCTCCTTTCTAACATGCTGATATCTCTATGGGCCTTATGGCGGCAGGTTAGGTTAGGAGGCTCTTGGAGTTTGTGGTTGGTGAAGTTTTCATTTCGAGGATCCGTAGGGAAAACATGGAAAGGGACAAACATGGTTTTCTGACAATTTCCTTTCAAGCACCATAGTTTAGGGCAGCTCTCACATTACTTGTTCTCTCTCTTATGATCCTTCAAATATTAACCATTTCTTGTATTCTGACCAGCCTCACTGCGGCTTATAAACACTGCTTTCCAGGGAAAATTCGCCAAGTGAGCCAGAAGAGTCTTACTCCGACATCACGTTGTCAGCCTTGTTGTGCAGCTAGTTCCACGACGTGGGTTTGTCACCCTCTGCTAAACTGGCCCGCACAGAGAGATCCTACCAGTGTAGGGATAACTTGGAATGACTCTACCTTGAGTTTCGAGTGTGAGATCTATGCCAGTCACCCAGCAATATCGAGAGAGTTGGTGAACTTTTGTGGCCTCCAAATTCTGACAAAAAAAGAAAGAAAAGAAAGTCCAAAACGTGATCATGCAAGAAACGTATAAAATTGAAAATAAATTTCCTTTTCAACCCAAGAAGTTGAATAGGGAATAACTCGTTCTGACTTCTAACTCTTGTTGCTAAAATATTTTAAAAGAACGAAAAAAAAAAAGTGCCTGGAGGAAAGCATTCCTAGTTCATGCATTTGTCTGTTTGATAGTTCCTCCCAGCATTCCTAGTTGATATATTTGTCTGTTTAACAGTATAGTTGTTATATTTTTTTAAAGTATTTTTTATTTTAAAATATATTAAAATAATATATTTTTTTTAAAAAAATTATTTTTAAGATTAGTGCATCAAAACAATTCAAAATATATATAAAAATTAATTTTTAATAAAAAAAATTAATTTTTTTAAAAACTCAGGTTGGCTCGTGTTTTCAAACACTCTTTTAAATCTTAAATCAATAAACATCATTCATGAATACCTAATTTGTTCCTATTTTTTGTTAAAATACAACAAGAATAATTCCAATAAAAACAAATCTATCAATTAACAAAATACTTTGATAAGAGTATCGTATAAAAATATTAACATGGTAAATGTTTATTTATTTATTAATGCTTAGATTAACCTAGACATCGTGAGAGTATTGATAGATAATATAGATGAAAGAAATTCATGGATTTATAATAAAACATGCGAGTATATAACTCTATGATTACAAAGCCCTTGACTTCAATGATAATTAAATAAAATTAATTATAAATAATATAGATGAAAGAAATCCATGGATTTATAATAAAACATGCAAATATATCTCTATGATTACAAAGCCCTTGACTTCAATGATAAATAAGATTAATTATAAAGTATATAATTGTGTAAATCAAGGTCATCTTATTAATAATTTAATTATATATTTGAGAAAGAAAAAAGAGGTAGAGAACAATCGACCACCGTCCAACGTGTGAAACATAAATATATTATATTAACTAAATATTGCTCATGTCAACTTGAAATTAGATAAAAACAATTTAGCAAAATTCCACCAGAAGGACTTTTTGAGTCTTTGACAATGGACGCTTGGGTTTCTTTTTCCCATATGTGGCCAAATGTCAAAGCTCATCAAATGCATCAAATTGACTGCAAATACAAGGCACTCGTTTTTTTTTTGTTTTGTTTTATAGTTGATTAGAGCAGAGAACGATTCCAACGTATGCAACAAATCTTTCAAATTAAGGCTTGATATCTGTGTTAATTTAATCCTTGACATGTTCTTTAACCATCAAGAACCCACTTCGAAATTAATTGTAATTGATTATTTCTTGTTCGGAGGCATCAATTCTCTGGTTCTAGCATCTCCACTTCTTGTTATGTTTTCACTCTGTAGGCTAAGTGTACTGGGTTTTTGTTAGATGACCATTGCTGAGTGCTAGGATTCTCTTTTGCCGTCGTGTTTGATTATTATCTTGAAATAGAAAAGATATAAAATAAAAAAAAATATATCTCTCAGTATCTTTTATTTTGTGAGAATAAAAACTCATTATAAATTCTGATTATGAAATATTAACCGAAGATAAAAATGCAGAGCAAAAACATTTGATCAAGGCTTGAAAAGTTGACCTAGAACAGTTTTCAGAGGACCTTGGATCATGTAGAGTAGTTGTTAAGTAACCTCTATTTCTCCAAACCAAATGTTGCCAAAGTCATTTGAATGTGTAGACTAGCAATAAAATGTTTGAGCCTGTGAATGACCCTTTTATTTTGGTTGTTTAAGAAATTCTGATTATGACCATTCTTTTAATGCATTTTTCGTGTTCTTGTTTAAATCTTGTTCTTCATGCATCTCCTCTACCCATTACCTGAGAAAATCAATATTACGTGTTGGACCTAAATTCCATATTCTAGATGTTTTGATTTTAGGTTTTATCAAGAAGGTTGAATCATCATGCAGAATATAATAATAATTATTTTTAAAGTGTTTTTGGTTTAGAAATATATTAAAATAATATTTTTTATTTATTTATAAAAAAATTATTTTTAATATCATCTAAAAATATAAAAAACATTAAATTTCTATGAAATGTTGTTCGGAATGAAATCCAAACTGCTCGGAAGACTAGGATTTCTCTCTTTAGATTTTTTTGTCCGCTCGACAACCTAATCTGCCCTTGCTTTATTTAAGAATGGCCAAACCTAAGCTTGGTTGAGGATAATGTCGTCATAGAATAGAAAGAAGAAGTAGCAAATTTGAGACCTGTTCAATTTATAATACACCAAACCTTCTCTTACATGACAATCTAGAAGGAAGACAATAAGATTTAATGTTTCTACATTGTTTGATTTATTCAACTATAATAAAAAGACCGTCCATGGACAGTAAATAAAATTCAAAGAGAAGAAAAAATCTGCAGAATTGATCCTTTCTGCCTACACAGAAGCTTCTAACAAGTTAACTTTCTTTTCTATTGAAAAGAGAAAAAAACAAGAAATAACCATCAAAATCTGAAGTGTCTTTATGTTAATTCTATCTGCTTGGATTCCAAGAAAACTTCCAAGTCTTTGTGATCTCTTATAAATACACACCTCATTAAGTACATAGAGCACCTCCTCCACCCTTCACTGCAAATCACTTGTTCTCTCAGAGTTACAAATGGCTTTCTCTAAAGCTCTTCCTTTTGTAACCATGCTTCTTGTGGTGCTACCTATGGTTGCTATGGCAGATATTGATGGCAACCTGACTGCTTTCTATGGTACACAACACTCTCTATCCTGCACTTTCATGCACACACAAGCACGGGTAAAATCTTGGATGTATGATTTGTTCTTTGTGAATTGCAGACAGGTTGTGTAAAGAAGTGGATTGCGGAAAAGGAACATGCGTAGGAGACAAATCATACCCATTGAGCTACAAGTGTGAATGTCAAGCTGGATGGAAGCAAACCCAATACGATGACGATGATGTTGATGATGAACACAAGTTCCTCCCTTGCGTGATTCCAAACTGTAACCTCCTTTTCTTTTTGGCTTTCTTTTCTGAACTTCATTCAGGGACATGGTACATGGTACATGCAAGTAGCAGAACAAGACATGTTCTGATGAATTAAAAGACAGATTTTGTACGTAATTTTACACATTCAAGTAAACTTGGTTCATTTTCTTGTTTTTTTGCAGGTACTCTGAAATATGGCACCTGCCAGCCAGCCCCACCTCCAGTTCCACAAAAAGAAGCTCCCCACAACAGCTCCTTCTTCGATCGTAATCACCAAAACCAAAGACCTTTATTCACATAATAAGATTCTAAAAATACTGCAGTCCTGCCTAATATCCTCTCTCTCTCTCTCTCCCACTAATTTTCTGTCCTGTTGATCATGTAGCTTGCTATTGGATGTACTGTGGAGAAGGTCAATGCACAAATAATGGAAAATATAGACACACGTGTACATGCAATCCTGGTTTCGATAATCTTCTCAACATCTCTTACTACCCTTGCTACAGTCCATGTAAGAACTTTTACATGAAGTTTTAGCAGTGAATACTGATGGTAGATCAAAGAAACAAACTTTAAAAACTGATCTGTGCTATGGTTTTGGTTGTCAAGGTACTCTCGGATCTGATTGTGCTGACATTATTAGAATCGCAAACTCAACATCAACTGGATCTGGAACTGGAACCGGTGGAAATCCTGGTGAGAATACAAACCAAATATATCACCCATTCGTCGTAACATAAAAGATGTTATTTCAGATCTTGATGATTTCTCATCTATATATTTTTGTTATCCAGGTAGCACCATTCTTCCAGCAAAGTTCCAATGGATGATTATTTTGCTCGTCTCTATGCTTATGGCTCTGATGTAGGATGAGAATTGAAGGAGGATCATGGCTAACCAGCTTTTCAGTTTCGTGATACTTGATTATACTCACTAGTAAATTTCATTTGGTGCATCTTTCGTTTGATCATTCACCAGATTCTTGTGTAGAAATTCAGTTCGTATGCGAATGAAAGTCGGAACACAGACCTAGATGGAGGATGAGTGTTGTCTATATAACACTGCATGATCCATTTGGTTTTTATGTAGTTGTATTGATTATTTATTTATAAATAACTGAGCTTGTGAAAAATATTTATCTATTCTTCTCTTTGGATTCAAGCTATCCACATAGATATAAAGCAACAAGATCCAAGTAGCTTCTGGGACGAATCCTATTTGTTAAATCGCCATCTAGTTTGATGATTGATAATTCAAATAACATGGCAATAACAAGAACGATGTAGTCTACATAATTTGGCCACAAAACTAAACACCGAGTACAACTAACAAGCTACACAGTTGCCTTCTGCCAAGTGTGATTTTTCCTATCCGTTTCTGCACAAGACAGGCTTCTGTATTAGGTGTAAGCAAGTCCTTGTTAAGCAATCAAAATTCAAGACTTGTGTTATAAATGGAAAGGATAAAGGAGCCACAGCCTCAAAGCACATCGCCACTAAAGCGTTAAGTCTAAGCTGGCTGAGAAAAACAAAATTATACAACTAAGGCTGCTCATTTCTAATCCATAGTTCACGTTTGATTCGAGGGGGAAACGAACTGCCTCTTGGAACTACACAAGATGTTTCTCCAAATGAACGATCCCAAAACATTAAGACTATAGGATGCAATCGCAGTGAGTGATAAAAAAAATCAACTCTAACAATCTTGTAATGCTTCCACGCCAAAATTTGCTCTTTGATGATTGTACATCTGATAACAAAACAGTCGATATTGCTAAGCTTTCCCCTCACCTGCTCAACACAATAAAATGAGATTCAAAGATGGTATAGATTCATAATTGATCCCAGATCTACAGACTACACTTGAATTGACGTTTGCTAGGGATTCCACTTTACAAAAGCATATGTACCGCGCAATAGCAGCACATACCAGTCACTGAAGCATAACCAGCACAATGAGCTGTGTTATAGTCACTGTACTATCTACCTGGGAAAACACGTGGAACTCAATGTGTATTACATTGCAGGCAGGAGACTCCAACAAGACATAGGATATTCACTTCATTGTGCCTTGGCTTCCTCTCTAAAGATTCTGAAAGCAGGAATATATAGATAGAATCATATTCAAACTTCTGTAAACCAGCATCATGATTGAACTATAGATACCTCTCAAATATTATTTTTGAGCTTCTGTGAAACCATAACCATCACTGCATCGTTCCCTAATCCCTCTATACAACTATTAGAAGTTAGGGTTTCAAATGTACCCAGTTAGCTTTTTCAGCTTTGTCTCCCGAAATCTTTTCACTCAAGCATCTACAATTCCTCCTTTCCATACTCTTCAGGCTTTGAACTAATTGATAGAACTAGACCTATGCTGTTCGCCAATTTGATGCACCATCAATCCATTACAGTTTTCGAGACTAGAATGCAAAGTATAAATAGTCACTTGAAAGCCAGAACACATCCCCTGTTCCCCTGGAAACTGCTATTACTAGAGGAACTAAATAAACCTGTTGCATCACCTGAGAAACATGTTTATAGTAGACAGACATGCCACCGCTCATGCAATTGAGACGCCAATTAACCTAGTGGTTTCCTTTTCAGCATGGTAGATTAGCATCATTAACAATGTAAAAGAAAAGATGGAAACCGTCTAAGATGTTGCTTGAGCACTTTCCTTTAAAAAACAAAATGCTTCACTGCAGAACAACAAGAGAGAGCAATCCATAAACTAATACTTGGGCACTTTTACTCCAGTTGTCCTCACCAATGCACTTGCTATTGCCAAATTGCCAGTAGAACAGTACAGAACTGCAGAACAACAAGAGAGAGCAACCCATAAACTAATACTTGGGCACTTTTACTCCAGTTGTGCTCGCCAATGCACTTGCTATTGCCAAATTGTCAGTAGAGCAGTACAGACCTTCAGATTTCAATGGAGTTGAGTTCCCATCTTCTCACTTATAGACAACACCGTAAAAGGGGGAAAAAAAAGGCATTGATGATTTTTTACATACAAGCGAATGCATTGGCACAAATTAAACCTTGTTGATTATAAATAACAAGACACGAAGAAACAATATTACAGGTCATCCAATTATTCATCCCAAAATCAAAACAAGGTGGCAATAACCATAAAACAACCACTTCATTCATTTTGATCATTTCACATTATTTCACATTTCCATTCCTAAACTAATGAGAAAAGTAACAAGAATATCCAACTAGAGTCCCAACAGCTCAAATTCACCGCAACAAAAATAACGAACAACAACAGTGTTAATATAACAAAACCATCATATAACACAAGATTCGAAATTCTCACTTGCTTTTAACCTCAACTCCAGTCTTCCCAGCAATAATAACCGCGGTCGCCATATCCAAAAACAACCCATGTTCCACAACACCTTCAAGTCCCGAAATCTCCTTTCCGGCCGCATATCCATCTTTAATCGGATTCTCAAAATACAAATCAACAATATAATTAAAATTATCGGTCACATAGGGCTTCCCATCTTCACCAACTCTCAATTTAGCCTCAACCCCTTCATCTTTAAACAACTCTTGTAACCTCACCAAATTAAATTTCCAACAAAATTGCACTACTTCAACTGGCATTGCCAGTTTACTTCCACCAAGACCATCAACAAGCTTAGTCTCATCAGCAACAACAACAAACTCATCTGATGCTGCTTCAACCATTTTCTCTCTTAAAAGGGCTCCGCCGCGACCCTTCACTAAATTAAGTAGTGGGTCCACCTCATCAGCCCCGTCAATGGCAAGATCAATGTGGGGGTGGTCATCGAGTATTGAAAGAGGGATGTTAAGAGAACGAGCCTGTTCTTCTGTGCGTTTTGAAGTTGGGACTCCAATGATATTTGTCAGTTCACCGGTTTTTAAGAGCTCGCCGAGTTTGGCTACCACGAAGGCGGCGGTAGAGCCGGTTCCAAGGCCGAGGACCATGCCGGATTTGACATACTCGACGGCTTTGTCGGCTGCGATCTTTTTAAGGTCGTCTTGGGTGAGGACTGGGGCGGATTGGGCTTTAAGGGAGAAGATTTTGGTTGGGGCGCGGAGGTTAAGGGAGGGTGTGCGTAAGAAGAGGCGGGAGTAGGAAGGGGCGGTGTTGTGGAGGGAGGAAAGAGAGGAGGAGGAAGGAGGGGAGAGGAAGGATAAGGAGGCCATGGTAGGTGGTGGTGGTGGTAGAGGGATTGGGAAATGAGAGGTGGTTTTGTTTTTTTAATGGGTTGTTCGATCTTAGTTCAAAGTGGTGTGGTTGTTATCAGTTTGTTCGTACTCGTGGAAAGAAACGAGGAAGACAAAAAGACTCATAGCTGTTTTTTTTTAGGTTGTTGGATGAGATTGTTGGTGAAATGGAATTCTATCTTTTTTTTTAGTTGGTTTGGTGGTTACTTGCAATAATTTTATGCTGTGTGTTGTTTATTTTTTATTTGGTTTAGTTTTTTACTTAATAAATAATCAAATTAATTTTTTAAAAATAATTAAAACTGGTTTAAACTGATTAGTTTGGTTTGATTATTTTACAACAAAAATTAAAACCCAAGCGATTAGTTTCGGTTTGGTTATTTTATATTTAAAATAAAAAATTATATTATTTTTTAGGTTTTTTTTGTAATTTCTAATGGGTTTAGTTTTGGTTTGACTCGGTTTTATTTTGTTTTCTAATTAATTTCAGTTTGGTTCGGTTTGGTTTTTTGATTTTAGGCTTATGAAACCAAATGATCGATTTTTTTAAATATTCTAATATTTTTTTTTTCACGATTCAATTTTTTCAGTTTTTTTTTATTTAATCGATTTTTTGATTTTTTTACTCCCACCTACTATCAAGGGTGTGTTTCATGCCTTGTGATTTTGCTAATGTTTTATAAAATTTTGGATTTTTTTAAATTAATATAGTTTTAGTATTTTTTATTGATAAAAAAATATTATTTTAATATATTTTCAAATAAAAAACACATTAAAAATCAATATTTATTATTATTTTAAACACCTAAATAGATTCATTCATAACACAACTAAAAGAAAATAATTTTTTTTCTTTTATATACTTGAAATTTTTTCTTCAATAAACCCAAAAAAAAAACCAATAAGATTGATTAGTTGACCCTATACACGATGGGATTTCCCCTTGCTCCTACTTTTTATCTTCACCTTTTGGTTGATGAAGTTCTAAGATTATAAATTCGCTATTTTCTATAATTCAATTGTTTTTCTTTTCAATTTTCAACTTGTGGGTGTTTATAGGTGAAATTAATTACATTTTTGGAGATGCCATCAAACCAGATGGGGGAGGACTAAGGTAGAAGAAGATGACTGCTTCGGCATACGAGGAAGTGAAGGTATAGAGAAGATGATGCTGCTAAGGTAGAAGAAAGCATAATAATCCTTCACACAAACAAAGAGCTCAATTCTGTGTTTATAACATTGAGCCCCTGGCTAGAGGTAG